>SMER01000091.1_pt1 | contig 28824 bp, 27 predicted proteins | sample 2456411 | NCBI WGS metagenome assembly SMER01 (sample SAMN10132597, study PRJNA489261) | soil metagenome | isolation source: day1 antibiotic-silt loam soil ammended with raw manure from dairy cow... | place: USA | collected 2015-05-01 | reverse complement strand
CCGTCTAGCAGTAGGAATCCCCGTCCTTTAGGTCGGGGAGGATGTCAAAGGATGTTGAAGAAAACATTATTGGCAGCAGTGGTGCTAGGTCTTTCCACTACTGCAGTGCAGGCAAATGAAGTATCCGGTTATGTAACGGGTAGTATGGGGCAAACTGATTCAAAAGGTTTTGATACCAATAATAAGTTGGGTTATAAAATTGCTGTAGGTTTACAAGCGAACCAATATGTCGCTTTAGAAGCCCAATATACTGACTTAGGCAAGCCAAAAGATAAAGCTTCAGGTCGCGCTTTAGTAAATGGTGTGCCGGTAAATGTAAATGTCAAAGGCACCGCTGAAACTAGAGGTTTAGGTGCGAATTTAGTTGGGACTTTGCCATTAGATGACTTCAAGTTGTTTGCAAAAGTTGGTTACCACCGCTTAGAAACTAAAGTTAAAGGTACTGCCACTGCATCTGCTCTTGGTGTGTCATACAGTGAAAAATTTAGCGGTAAAGAGCGTGAGTGGGTCCCTTCGTTTGGCGCTGGTGCATCTTATGCGATCATGCCTGAGCTAGAGATTATTGCTGAGTATGAGCGTTACAAAAGTGTTGCTGATGATTACGACGTAGACTTCGCCTCTGTGGGCTTGCGCTACAACTTCTAAGTGCTGCTTACGCCTGCGGTTGCAATGATCGCAGGCGTGTTAGCGGTTTAAGGCTGCACAACTAAGTTATTGAACAACAAGTCTTCCACTAAAGCTTGTCCTTCCTCTTGCTTAAGCACCGCTTGTACTTGCTGTAGTGCCGCTTGACGCATGGCTTCTTTGCCATCGAAATCATTCATATCCGCATCAGATTGCTGAGCAAATAACTGGATCAGTTGGTCGCGAATCAGTGGTTCGTGGTACTCAACAGTACTGACATGGTCCGGATGCACACGCAAAGCAATATCGGCTTTGTAGTACTTCAGTTTGCTGCCGGCACCGTAGTTGCCGACAATTGCGGGCACTAAGTTGACGTAAGCAGAAGGTGTTTTGGCTGGGGTGACAGCTGCATCTTCAGCATGGGCGGTCCAGCTGAGTGATAACGCCAGAACTAGGATTGATAAATATTTCACCGTAACTGCTCCAAGGGATAAAGCTGTGTTGTGTTTGCCTGCTGCCTAGCTCTAGCAGCGAGGGTATAGTGGTTGCAATGGTATTTTCCGGACAGCTTGTTTTGAGTTGCGCTTGTGCACCTGTGTGTGAGGTCAACCGCCATCTGTGCATTGCGATAATACACTATCACTTACATGCATACAGATTGAACTCTAGTCTGTGCGCTCTACACTCAAGAAAACAACAAATTAGAGGTGCCTTATGAAAGCTGTCTTGTGTAAAGCCTTTGGACCAGCAGATACGTTGGTTGTAGAAGAAGTAAATAGCCCAGAAATTAAGAAAAATGAAGTACTGCTGGATGTGCATGCGGCAGGCATTAATTTTCCTGACACGTTAATTATTGAGGGTAAATATCAGTTCAAACCGCCGTTTCCATTTTCTCCGGGCGGTGAAGCTGCGGGTGTAATCAGCGCAGTGGGTGAGAAGGTCAGTCATTTGCAAGTGGGCCAGCGCGTTATGGCGTTAACTGGTTGGGGCAGCTGTGCGGAACAAGTTGCGGTGCCTGCTTATAATATTTTACCGATGCCTGAGGGGATGGATTTCCCGACCGCAGCGGCTTTTAGCATGACCTATGGCACAGCAATTCATGCGTTAAAGCAGCGCGGCGCCTTACAAGAAGGGGAAACCTTATTAGTGTTAGGTGCTTCCGGTGGCGTAGGTTTGGCTGCGATTGAGATTGGTAAAGCCATGGGCGCGCGGGTGATTGCTGCGGCCAGTAGCGCTGAGAAACTAGAAGTAGCACGTCAAGCTGGCGCTGATGAGCTGATCAATTATCACGATGAAGATGTGCGTGAGCGTTTAAAAACCTTAACCAAGGGACAGGGCGTGGATGTGATCATCGATCCAGTGGGCGGTGATTTATTTGAAACGGTGTTTCGCTCCATTGCTTGGAATGGCCGTATGCTGGTGATTGGTTTTGCTAGCGGTACTATCCCGTCGTTACCAGCGAACTTGCCACTGTTAAAAGGCGCTGCGGTAATTGGTGTGTTCTGGGGGGCTTTTGCTCAGCGCCAGCCGCAAGATAACGTGGCCAACTTCCAGCAACTCTTTGCTTGGTATACCCAAGGAAAACTCAAGCCGTTGGTCTCACAAACTTTCCCGCTGGAAGAAACTGCCGCAGCGATTAATACCCTAGGGGCGCGTAAAGCTGTGGGTAAGTTGGTGATTAAGGTGCGTTAAAACGCCATTGCGCTACCCGCACAGCGTTTATGCATGCCTATACCTGAGCCAAAGTCTTAAAGTATCAAGCTGTAAGACTTTGGCCAGAGACTTTCAGAACTAAATAATTGACTACTTCTTTAGCTGCAGTCATAAAGAACGCTGCTTTATCTGCGACTTTCATCGTATAGTAGCGGAAAATAATTATTAGTTTATAGGCTATAACAGCATGTTACATCGCATTGTGGTTGTGGGTGGTGGTGCCGGCGGACTGGAGCTGGCAACCCGACTTGGGCGTTCCTTAGGTAAACGCAAAAAAGCTAAAATAACTTTAGTGGATGCCAACCTAACTCATATCTGGAAACCGCTATTACATGAAGTGGCCACCGGCTCACTGAACAGTACGGATAATGAATTAAACTATTTAGCTCAAGCCAAGTGGAATCATTTTGAGTTCCAAATTGGCCGCTTTGCTGGGATCGATCGGCAAGCGAAAACCATTGAGCTCAGCGCAACGCTGGGTGAAAAAGGTCAAGAGCTGGTGCCAGCCCGCAGCTTGCCTTATGACACCCTAGTGGTTGCAGTGGGCAGCCTTACCAATGACTTTGGTACCCAGGGTGCAGCTGAACACTGTATTTTCCTGGATAGTCCGCAGCATGCATTAAACTTCCACCGGCGTTTATTAGGCGAGTATTTAACAGCCCATGCCCAAGGCGATATTGACCACTCGGTTAACATTGCCATTGTTGGTGCTGGTGCAACTGGGGTGGAGTTGGCTGCGGAGTTGCGCCGTGCCGCAGAAGAGTTATCTGCCTATGGCTTGGGGAATATCCAGCCAGAAAATATGAATATCAGCTTGATTGAAGCAGGTCCGCGGGTCTTGCCGGCCTTATCTGAGAAGATTGCCGATGAGGTGCATCAGCAGTTATTAAAGCTGGGGGTGCAGGTTAAGTTGTCGGCAGCAGTGGAAGAAGTCACCGCTGATGGTATGAGCATCAAAGGCGGTGGTTTTATTCCAGCAACACTAAAAGTGTGGGCGGCGGGGGTGCGAGCACCGAATTTTTTAACTGAGCTCGATGGTTTAGAAACCAACCGCATTAATCAGTTAGTAGTGCACAGGACCTTACAAACTACGTTAGATGAAAATATTTTTGCCTTAGGCGACTGTGCGGCCTGTCCTCTTAGTGAAGGCAGCGATAAAAATGTCCCACCCAGGGCGCAATCAGCCCATCAGCAAGCCAGCTTTTTAAACAAAGCTTTAGCGCTAAAATTAAAGGGCAAAGCGCTGCCCAGTTACAGTTACCGTGATTACGGCTCTTTGGTCTCCCTCTCGCAATACAGTGCGGTGGGTAACATCATGGGTGGCTTTATGCGCACGGTAAACGTGGAAGGCTGGATGGCGCGCATGTTCTATATTTCTTTATATAGGATGCATCAGGTGGTGTTATACGGTGTATTTCGTACGGCACTGATTATGCTCAGCGACCGCATCGGCAAACGAACCCACCCGCGGATGAAATTGCATTAATTGCAAGGTGCGCTGGCTCCTCTAGTGAGTAATTGCTAGTGAGAGAGCCCGGCGCAAGCAGTACACTGTGGTTGAGCTAGAGAGGAGTTGCCTGTGTTAATTCGATCCATAGAAGAGCTAGACGCGGTACGTGCGCGTTGCAAAACCATGACTAGAAAGCGCGCGCTGACTTCCGGTGGCCTGACTTTAATACCCGTGCCCGGCGTGGATATCGCTGCGGATGTGGGCTTGTTATTAGAGCTGCTGCCGGCGATTAGTCGCGAATTTGGCTTAACCCAAGAGCAAATGCGGCACCTTGATCCGCAATTAAAAAGTTTTTTATATGGGGTGATTAAGACCACAGGTAGCCGTGTGGTTGGCCAGCTGGTGAGCAAACAGGTGGTGGTCTCTTTGCTGCAAAAAGTAGGTGTTCGTTTGACCGCGAAGCAAACTTTAAAGTTTATTCCTTTTGCTGGGCAGGCAGCAGCAGCGGCGTTAAGTGGCAGTGCCATGTTGCTGCTTGGTTATGCACATATTCAAGAGTGCTACAGCATTGCCCAACAAGGCCTTGAATATAAGGCCTTACCTGCCCCGACCAATGATTGATATCTATTAATGCTGGCAGATGCTCAGCTATTGTAGAGCTGAGCCCTGAGCACGTAAGCAGTGCTGTTGATTGATGTGCCGAACAGATGCTATAGCAGCAGTGTTTAAGCGCTGTGTTGTTTGCTTTGTATCAGCACCTGCTGCGCCAGTTGCATGCCCGTTTCTGAGAAAGTTTTGTGGATCACATCAACGCCAGCGGCACAGATGCTGTCGGCATCTTCTGGGTATAAACAGTGACTGACAATAAAACCTTTAAAGCCACTCTCACGCAGTTTCTTAGCTGCTAAGGTTTTAGCCTCTAAATCATTTGCCGCTAAAATTACATACCTTAAATGCGGTGCGCGCAGACGCTTCCAGAACACGGCGTCCTCAGCGTCGGCAAATAAGCTGTGAATATCTTCTGCAGCTTGTTGCTCAATTTTAATCGGGTCAGAGTCGATGCCGATGACCGAATGTCCTTGTTCCTGTAAGACTTGATACGCCGCCATGCCAGTACGGCCCATACCGACGATAAGGATTTCATCATCGATATACAGCGGTTGCTCATCAGGGTGGTAGCCCTTACGTTCACATAAAATCAGGTACTTATTGAGCTTGTCATATAGGTTGTGAGCAAAGCGGTTGAGTGGTGCGGAGATCACAAAGGAGAAAGCTACAGTGAGCGCCAGTGGAATAATCCACTCAGGAATAGCGACGCTGGCGACAATCAAACCAAACTCACTGTAGTTGGTTAGGCTTAAACTGGTCAAAAAAGCGCTGCGCGCTCTAAGTTTAAACAACACCATCAAAGCAAAAAATAAGATACCTTTGAGCGGTAAGGCGATGGCCAACACTAAGGCGAAAATAATTGCTTGCTGATCCGGTAAGCCGCCAATACCAATTTGTAAAAAGAAACCCACCAAGAAGATTTCTTTAATGCTCCACAACGCTTTGGAGAGCTCACTAGAGCGTGGGTGGTTAGCCAGTAATGCCCCAAAAGCTAAAGCACCCAGCTCAGAGCTTAAGCCAATCTGCTCAAAGCCATAGCCGCCAACTACCAGCGCTAGCAGTAGGCCCAGCAAGACCAGCAGTTCTTCGTGGCCGCTGTAATCGACCAAGCGATAAATCAATGGGCGCAGCAGGGGAATGCCAAAAACTATTAGCGCCCACATCGAGGGGGTTTGACCGCTGGCGATGCTCATCACACAGAGGGCAATTAAGTCTTGCACCACCAAAATACCAATGGCCACGCGACCATGGAATGCGCGTAATTCCCGCTTGCGTGCTTTCTACGGTGACATCGAGATAGTCCCCTGAGGCAGCAATCACAAAGCCAGCAGCCAGGTAACCAATCAAAGGCGGCAGGCCGATCAGCCGTACTCCGATGCCTAAACTAAAGGCAAAAACGATCCATACGGCTTCAATCACAGCAGTTACCTAAGTGGGAAATATTTTGCTGCGCAATTTAACAAAGAAAAGCGCACACCCGCAGACTAATTCGCTGTTGTATTACTCCAGAGCCGCTGTGCTGAGGGAGATTAAGTGATTAACTGTTAATCAGCTGCTGGGCTGCATGTCGACCGCTGCACCAAGCGCTTTGCAGATCGCCTTGGCCGCACCAATCACCGGCAACCACAAGGCCACGGGATAAGTCTGCCAAGGTGTTGAGCGGTTGTTCAAGGGCGCCTAATGCATAACGCCAACGATGGGCAAAAGCGCTATCAGCTTCCGGCGGTGCGGTATCGAAGAGCTCGGCAAAGCAGTTACTGAGGCGGTGAATCACCTGCGCAGGCTCATCCTCTAGATGCTCAGTACTCCAAGCCACACTGGCGCGCAGTAACCACGTTTGCATGGGCTGCTCAGCAGCGATTGCACTGGGCCGTACCTCGGCAATAATGCGCTGCTGCATAGGGCTTAAGGGTTGGCTTGCGGTGAGCGGTTCTTTAAAGCCTAAGGCCACCATCCAAGTGGGCTGCATTACTACACTGGCAGCACAGGCCGCTAAATCAGGCGCACAGTTGCTCAGCAGTGTGCTGGCTTGTGGTGCAGGGATAGCGACTATGAGTTGTGCAAAGGGGCCGTGCTGCTGCCCATGTTGATCAAGAAGTAACCAGCCTTGCTGAGTGTGACTGAGCTGGCGTATTTCACAGGAAAATAAAGTGTTGAGCTCGCCCAGCAAATTACGGGTGAGCGCGCTCATATAGGGAATACCGGTCCATTGCTGCTGGGTCTGCTTGAGCCAACCGGCGTGCTGCCAGTGATCGAGTTCCGCAAGAAACTCTGCTTGATCGGCGTGAAAAGCTTGTGCGCCTAAATTAACGCGCCCCATAGCGCTACGCTTGCTGGCTAAGCGCCCACCACTGCCGCGGCTTTTCTCAAACAGTTGCACGGTATACCCGGCGTTGTTAAGGCTGCGGGCAGCGGTAATGCCGGTCATTCCGGCACCGATAATAGCAACTTGAGAAGACGACATAAGAGTTCCTTGCAGTAAAAAGAGGGCAGTGAGCTGTATAAGGCATATCATAAATACTTGTACGTGCTATAGGTAGTTGTATAAGTATTTGCGAAAGAACTATAGTGTGTAGCAGTGCTTGTGTGCGTTACTAACAACGGCATCAGTAGCATGTTGTAGCACCTTGTCTATTTAAGCGGCTATGAAGCAGGAGACAATCACTATGCGTATTTTAATAACCGGCGGTACGGGCTTGATTGGTCGCAGTTTGTGTCAGTTTTGGTTGGCGCAAGGCCATGAGATTTATGTCTGGAGTCGTTGCCCTGAACAGGTGAAAAGCTTGTGTGGCGAGGCTGTGCATGGGCTGGCGGAGTTGCGTGAGCTGGATCATATCAAGCTTGATGCGGTGATTAACTTGGCTGGTGCCCCCATTGCTGATCGGCCCTGGACGCAGGCGCGGCGCAAGTTATTACGCGATAGCCGCATTGCTCTCACTGAGCATCTGGTGCAGTGGCTGGCCAGCTTGTCACATAAGCCAGAGGTGTTGATTTCAGGTTCGGCAGTGGGTTGGTACGGCGATGCTGGGGAGCAGGTATTAACCGAAAGCAGTCCTGTGCAAACCACGGACTTTGCTACGCAGCTTTGTGCTGACTGGGAAAATGCTGCTTTAGCTGCTGAATCGCTGGCGATTCGTGTGGTCTTGATTCGTACAGGATTGGTGTTAACCGCTAAAGGCGGCTTTTTATCGCGCTTATTACCGCTGTTTCGTCTCGGTTTAGGCGGTAAACAAGGTAGCGGTCAGCAGTGGATGCCGTGGGTGCACTTAGACGATGAAGTCGCTTTGATTGATCACCTGTTGCAGCATGTATCAGCTCAGGGTGTTTACAATGCCTGCGCACCAGAGCCGGTGCGCAATCAGCAGTTTGCGCACGCTTTAGGCAAGCATCTGCGCCGCCCTGCAGTGTTGCCTGTGCCGGGCTTTGCGCTAAAGCTCATGCTGGGAGACATGGCCGGGTTATTGTTAGGTGGACAAAATATTCGTCCTGAGCGTACTGCAGAGATTGGCTTTGAGTTTAAGTATCGAGAGCTGCCTGCGGCATTGGCTGCACTTTAAGCGTTTGCAGCATTGCAACTGGGGGAGTCGGTAGACATGGCTCACAGCTTTACTTTATTGTCGCGGCTTCGCTACTACTGGGCTGAAGCAATGCTGGGTGGCGCACTGGCTGATCACTGAACAAATCAACTACGTGACCAATAATGGTTAATGTCGGTGGGGTCAGTTCAGCATGCTTGGCCATGCTTTGCAGCTTGGCGAGGCTGCCGCGAATCACTTGCTGCTTGGCATAAGTGCCGCTGCCAATTAATGCTGCCGGTGTATCTGCAGCTAAGCCTGCGTTTATCAGTTCGCGAGAAATCTCCGCAAGACTGCTGAGTCCCATATAAAACACCAGGGTTTTTTTCGGATCAGCCAAGCTAGGCCAAGGCAGATTCAGTGCGCCGTCTTCCTGCAAGTGACCGGTAATAAACTGGCAGGAATGCGCTACGCCACGGTGCGTTAGAGGAATTCCCGCATAGGCAGTGCAGCCAGAAGCGGCAGTAATACCCGGTACTATTTGGCAGCTAATCTGCTGCTTTAAGAGAAAATCGAGCTCTTCGGCACCCCGGCCAAAAATAAATGGATCACCACCTTTGAGGCGTGCTACGCGCAATCCTTGCTGGGCAAGGTCAGCCAGCAGTTGATTGATTTGCTCTTGTTTTAAGCTGTGATGACCGCTGGCTTTGCCGACAAAGTGACGCTGGCTGCGCGCAGGTAACATGGCCATTAGCTCAGGGCTTACAAGGCGATCATAGACCACTGCATCAGCTTGTTGGAGCAGGCTCCAAGCACGCAAAGTTAGTAAGCTGGGGTCGCCTGGACCCGCACCAATTAAGGCCACAGTGCCGGGCGCAAAAAAGGCTTGTAGTGCCGCGGGGAAAGCGCTTGTCTGATCCATATCAGCTCCAAAGTAACTTTAGATCACAGGGTTAATGTCATCACAAAAAGGTGTGTTAGCCTACAGCGCTGGACACTTAATGTCAGGTAAAGAGCGCTTGTTTATAGCTTTTTTGCTTAAATAATTGTTGGCTTATAACCCTTGGCTTAGATTATGTCCGCGTTTGCGGCATATTTCTATTTGCTGGCGTCGCTCGAGCAAGTTAGGCTCAAGTCATTGCCGTCATAAAATAGCAGTGTCAGTACTAGCAACTGCACCACTTTATTAACATTCAAGAAGCGCTCTAATCGAGCGGCAAGGAACGGATTTTGAATATTATTAAACATCTAATTAAAAGCGATAAAACGCCAGTATATATCCTGACTTTATCAGCAGTGATAGGTGCAGTAGTTGGCTTTATAGGTGTGCTATTTCAACTGGGAGTGGCTTTTATTTCAACTTGGCGCATGACCAGTGTTGAGCAGCATTTTAGCGCGAAATGGCAAATTATTTTAGCAACTTTTATATTCTCAGCCTGCTTAACTATGCTGGCCTACTATCTGGTTAAGCGTTTTGCTCCAGAGGCTGGCGGTTCGGGTATTCCTGATATTGAAGGGGCGCTGCAGGATCTTCGGCCGGTGCGCTGGTGGCGGGTATTGCCGGTTAAGTTCTTTGCTGGGTTAGGGACTTTAAGTTCTGGCATGGTGCTGGGTCGAGAGGGGCCGACGGTACAGATTGGCGCCAATACTGCTGAAATGTTCAGTGATATTTTTCGTTTAAAAAACAAAGATAATCGTTATGCGCTGTTGGCCAGCGGTGCAGCTGCGGGTTTATCCGTAGCCTTTAATGCGCCTTTAGCTGGCATTATCTTTGTCATTGAAGAGATGCGCGAAGAGTTTAAATACAACATTGTTTCAATTAAAGCAGTGGTAATTGGCTCAATCATGGCCACGGTAATCTTCCGTTTAATTAACGGCAGTGCTGCGTTGCTTGATGTGGGAGTTTTTGCCGCTGCGCCTATTCAGGCTTTGTGGCTGTTTATTGTGCTGGGTTTTTGCATTGGCTTGTTGGGTATTGCTTACAACCGCTTCTTGTTATTTTTGCAAGATCGCTTTCAAGCATTTTACCAAGATAAAACCTATCGTTTTGTTTTAACTGGAGGGTTGATTGGCGGAAGTTTTGCCGCTATTGCGCTTTATTTACCGGAAACTGTTGGTGATGGCTTTAATGTCATTCATGATTGGAGCAATGGTCATTTCACCTTAAAACTATTAATCATTTTTTTAGTGTTGCGCTTCTTCACTTCGATTATCAGCTTTAGCTCAGGCGCCCCAGGTGGGGTATTTTCACCCTTGCTGGCACTGGGCACATTGGCTGGCGCGTTGTTCGGTAATGTTGCGATTGACTATTTTCCAGGCTATGAGCTGGAAACTGGCATGTTTGCCATTGCTGGGATGGGCGCGCTCTTTGCGGCCACAGTTCGAGCGCCACTGACAGGGGCAATTTTAGTGCTTGAGTTAACCAGCAGCTTCAATTTGATTTTACCTATGTTGATTACATGCCTGGGGGCAACCTTGGTCGCTCAGCTCTTGGGCGGACGTCCACTCTATACGGTTTTATTAGAGAAAAAACTGGCAAAAGATCAGCCGCAAGTAGCCAACGATACAGCCTTGGCAAAACAACAGCAGGCTTAAAGCACAGATAAAAACTGCGCCAGCACATAAAGCTTGATTGGCGCTGGGCCGCGCACTTACCGCAGCATTTGCGAAGGTAGGGGGTAGATACTTAGGCAGGGGTAGAGCTGTGTGTTTTGAGTTTAGGCAATGGTTGTATTGCCGGCTAGAGTGAGCAGTTATCCCATGCTGGCGCAAATAGTATATGCATACTTGCGAGCCAGCATGGTTTTTTCTTAAGCGATTAATTTAAGCTTAAGATCCACTGGGCTAGAGTGGTTGCTTCTTCTTCGGTAACTACGTTTGGTGGCATAGGAATTGGACCCCAAATACCAGCACTACCTTCTTTAATGTGTAAAGCCAGTGTTTCAACAGCGCCATCCACATCAGCATTTTTTGCTGCAATTTCTTTCAGTGAAGGACCAACCATTTTGTTGTCCACAGTGTGGCAAGCTACGCATGGTTTGCTTTTGAACAAAGCTTCACCGTCGCTGGCTAAAGCAGGTTGCACAGCAAAAGCTGCACCCAGTGCAAACAGTGGAATTAGAATTTTTTTCATAGTCTTACCTCAAGGCTAAACAAAGGGGGAGTGATAATACGACTCACCTTCATTGTACTCAGTACTAAAGGTATTGAGTATTAATGATTATGACTTTAACAGCCTGCTTTGCATAAACTCTTGTCCTCGATCATTTTTTCTTATTTTAGCCACTTGCCGCCATAGCCATTGTGCTGCTTATTCTTTACAGGCTTGCGTCTGTTTTGACTGAGCACTGTGCGAGTAAGCTGCTATAGAGCCAATAAATAACTGGGCATTAAGCGCGGATTGGTTGGCTAGCGCCTGTTGTAGCTGACCTTCAAGGTGCAATCAGCTTTGGGAGTTGCTGGGCAATTTCTTTAACATCCAAAGGTGCGCGAATAAAACCATACTGGCGACCATCGGGGCTCAGAATAGCTAAGTTGCCACTGTGATCAACGGTATAGCGCGGCTGGCTGGTATCGCCGGGAATAAAAGGAATGCTGAGCGCGTTACTTAAGGTTTGAATATCTGCTAACTCACCGGTTAAGCCAATAAACTCTGGGTCGAAATACTCGAGGTAGAGTTGCAGTTGCTCGGTACTGTCGCGGTGAGGATCAACGCTCACCATCAGAATTTGCAGGTTGTGTTGCGCGTCCTCAGGCAGCAGTTTTTTTAATTGGCGCAGCTCTGCCAAGGTGGTTGGGCAGATATCTGGGCAGAAGGTGTAACCAAAAAAAACTAAACTCCATTTACCTGTGAGTGCTTGGCTATCCACAGTTGCGCCGCCAGTGCTGGCTAATTGCAATGCTGGCAGCTCACGGCTTGTAGGTAGGGTAATAATTCCTGCTTCACGCAAAGCCGTAGCTTGATCTTGGCCTATAGTTAAATGATTGCCGGCCCACAAGCCAATGCTTAGCGCCAGCAAAACTCCAACGATGCTTAAAATCAGCGTACGACCTTTGCTTTGATATGACATACAACACCTTTAACCCTATGAAAATTGGCTTAACCAGACTCTTGCCCTGCATTATAGAGTGGATTGGCCCTTGCTGGCTTGTGTCGATATGACGCTGTTTAGAGAGTATAGGCCTCAGTTGCATGAGCGCGCTTTGCGGTGAGTCAACAGGTGAATACTCGTTGAACAGCGCAGTGTTTTATTGCGAGGCTGTTACACTGAGTTTCTTGATTTAAGGAGCTTGCCATGTCTGCTCATCCCTTTGCTGCATTGACGCCTGATTTAGTTTTAGATGCGGTTGAAAGCCTAGGTTTTTTAAGTGATGCCCGAGTGTTGGCTTTAAACAGCTACGAAAACCGTGTTTACCAAGTTGGAATTGAAGATAAAGCGCCGTTAATCGCTAAGTTTTATCGTCCTGAACGTTGGACTAATGCGCAAATCTTGGAGGAGCATGCTTTTTCTTTTGAGCTGGCTGAGTGTGAGGTGCCGCTAGTTGCCCCCATGCAGCATAATGGCCAAAGTTTATTTGAGCATGCCGGCTTTCGCTTTGCTTTATTTGAGCGGCGCGGTGGTCGAGCACCAGAACCGGGCAATTTAGATCAGCTGTATCGTTTAGGGCAGTTGCTTGGTCGCTTACATGCAGTCGGTGCCAATAAGCCTTTTCGCGAACGCCCAGAATTAAATGTGCAGAGTTATGGCCACGCTTCTTTTCAGCGCTTGTGCAGCGGTGAGCATGTGCCAAAAAGCTTACGTCCCGCTTGGGAGTCGGTGGTGCGTGATCTACTGCTCAAGGTTGAGGATGTGTTTGCTGAGCACCCGTATACACCGATTCGAGTGCACGGTGATTGTCATCCGGGCAATTTGCTGTGCCGCGATGAAAGCTTCTTTATGGTCGATCTTGATGACTGTCGCACTGGGCCAGCGATCCAGGATTTGTGGATGATGTTGGCTGGGGATTATCAGGAACGTTTGTCGCAGCTGTCTGAACTGGTGGATGGCTATCAAGAGTTTTATGATTTTACTCCGCGGCAATTACCATTAGTTGAAGGTTTACGGGCATTACGTTTGCTGCATTACAGTGCATGGCTGGCTCAGCGTTGGGATGATCCTGCTTTTCCACAAAGCTTTCCGTGGTTTGGTAGTGAGCGTTATTGGGGCGAGCAAATTTTGATTTTGCGTGAGCAGCGTGCGGCCTTAGATGAGCCTTATTTGCGGCTGTTTTAATTGCCGGCAAGACAGTCGCAAGGATGCGGACTAGAATGGTTTTAAATCTTTCGTTAGCTGGCTAACCAATATGAACTTTACCCCTAATCCACGCCGCGGCTATGTGCTGGGGCTTTTAGCCTACAGTATCTGGGGCTTGTTTCCGCTGTACTTCAAAACCCTCGATGGCACACCTGCGCAGGAAGTGATTGTGCACCGCGTGCTGTGGTCTGCGTTATTCAGTAGTGGTTTATTATTGATCTGGCGTCACCGCGGCTGGTGGTTAGAGCTGTATCACCACCCCAAACGCTTTATCTTTTTGGCCGCTTCGGGTGCTTTGATTGCCACTAACTGGCTGATTTATGTGTGGGCGGTGCACCATGACCGCATGGTTGAAGCGAGCTTAGGTTATTACATTAATCCGCTGGTTAATGTGTTGTTGGCGATGCTGTTTTTACGCGAGCGTTTACGCCGTTTGCAATGGTTGGCGATTGCACTTGCCGCGGTAGGTGTTGGCCTTCAGGTTTGGAGCTTGGGTAAGGTGCCGTGGATTTCTTTGGCGCTGGCTTGTTCATTTGGTTTTTATGGTTTGATTCGTAAGCAAGCACCAGTTGCTGCTTTACCGGGTCTGACTGTAGAAACCTGGTTGTTGGTGCCAGTGGCTTTGACATGGCTGTGGATAAGCCCACAAGCGAGCAGTATGCAAAGTGAGTTTTGGGGCAGTAGCGAGATGTTTTGGTTGGCTGCAGCAGGCCCTGTCACTTTGTTGCCACTGTTGTGCTTCAACGAGGCAGCTAAAAACTTACCTTATGCGTCATTAGCATTTTTACAGTACATCACACCAACGGTGTTGTTGTTATTGGCCGTACTGGTATTTAAAGAGCCCTTTGCAGCGCAGTCGTTTATTTTCTTTGGCTTTATTTGGGCGGCTTTGGCTGTGTATAGCTGGGATGCTGTGCGGGTTTTAAGGGGGCGAGGTAACGCATTGCCTGAAAAGTAATCAACAGGCTATAACCCTTATAAAACAATGCTTTGCGAAGAGTGCTAACAAGTTATCCACAGCCTCATCCAGCTTAACTGTGCACAGTTATAATGGCCTGGTTGTTTTCTGAGCACTGCTCGCAAAGAGCTGCTCAGCCTAGCCTTGGGCAATCTCTCCCCAAGTTGTCCACAGGCTTATAGTCACGCTGGGTGGATAACTCGTTTTACGCGTGTTGATAACTTTTGCCGGCGGGCAGAATTAGCGCAGCGATTGATAGAGTAGGAACGAGCCAAGGGACAGATAGATTAAGATAAAGCCATAAAAGCTAAATGGATTGTCATCTTTATAATAATAGTTGCTGCGTAAGCCGCGCGCCCCAGCAATCACTTTCCCACGCAACAAGCCCCAGAGTGCTACGGCAATAATCAGAGCTCCAAATAGCGTCAGTAGTCGTGGTGGCATGCTGGGTATCCAATAGCGCTGTTGATAAGTATTTGCGCAGCATTGTTAGGCCAGTCAGACGAGCTGTCAATTTTTTTATTGCACAAGAAATCAGGGCTGGACTGTGCTTATTGAGGTTTTTGCGCTCAAGTTAAAGGTATTTGTTGAAAACTTGTTTAAAAAGTAATCAACAGCCTGTAAGCCTTGCTGGCTGTGCTGTACAGCCAAGGGTAAACAGGTTATCCACAGCACCGTCCCATGGCTTTGTGCACAGTTTAAAACAGCTGTGTGTTTTTTGAACAGTGCTCTGTAAGCCTTGCCCTATATGGCCTAGCCTTTAGTCTCCCCAGCTTATCCACAGGCTCATGCACGTCCTCCGTGCATAACTTAATGAGTTGCGAAAATTTTTATGAAATGGGTGTGCATAAGTATGCCGTGCAGTGCTGCTTGGCGTTAGCTTGGCAGCGGTTAAAGTGGCTAAGTTCGCTTTTTATACAGTTAGGTTGCTTTTTTTAGTGTTTTTCTCAATGCACTTGCTCAATTGGTGTTGTGGATAAGCTAATGATGCTTATTGGCTGCTATAACTCAAAATAACTGATCAAAAAACAAACAGCTCGCTGTAAGCCTTGCTAGCCGTGCTGTACAGGCAAGGGTGAACAGGTTATCCACAGCACCGTCCCATGGCTTTGTGCACAGATTAAAAGTTCTGTACGTTTTTTGAACAGTGCTCTGTAAGCTACGCCTGCCCTGCTCTTGCGCTGAGTCTCCCCAGCTTATCCACAGCACCATGCACCTAGCCAGTGGATAACATCCGCATAGCCTAATCTTGTGCACAGGCCCTACAATCAGACCAAGACAAGGTGGCTGTATGGCGCCTATTAACCTACGCACTAAGGAACATAAAAATATGCAGTCTTCGATTACGGCAATGGACTTTTCTGGCTTACCGGGCTGGCGCTTATGTTTTGGTCAAGCGCAGCTGGATATTGCTCAACAGGGCGGGCAGATTCTCAGTTATTTTCCCGATATCAATCAGCCGCCGCTGATTTGGCTCAGTGCTTGTGCTGAGTATCAGCAGGGGCACAGCGTGCGCGGTGGCGTGCCGGTGTGTTGGCCATGGTTTGGCGATATCCAGCGCAACCCTGCAGCTGTACAGAAAATGACTACTAAGGATGCGCCTTTCCATGGTTTGGCGCGCACGCTGGATTGGCAACTTACCCACAGCAGTGCCGCTAATAATGGCGTGCAGTTAAGTTTGCAGTTGGTTGCTAGCCAAGATTTGCTCGGCTGGCCCCATGCGGCCACTGTGCAATTACAGATCGAATTGGCTGAACGTTTAACCATTCGTTTGCACAACCATAATCTTGGCAGTGAGCCGTTGGCGATCAGTCAGGCGCTGCACAGCTATTTTGCCGTCAGTGATATTCGTCAGACTCAGGTCGAAGGTTTAGCCGGCTGTACTTATTACGACACCCTTGAACAATGGCAGTTACGCGAACAAGAGGGAAATTTAAAGTTTAGCGGCGAAACCGACAGAATCTACCTGCAAGTGCCGGAGCATTTACAGATTATTGATTTAGGTTGGCAGCGGCGGATAGATTTGCGCAGCCAAGGCTCACACTCAGCCATTGTTTGGAACCCTTGGATTGCTAAAGCGCAAACCCTCAGCGGTTTTGCCAGTGATGCTTGGCAACAAATGCTCTGTATTGAAAGTGCCAATGTGCTGGATGACCATCTGCTGCTGGCGCCAGGTGAGCAGCATTGTTTACAGTTGGAGTTAAGTACTAGTGCAGGTTTATGAGTCACCACATGACTAACTTTCTCAGCCAGTTTCGGGCGCATCTGTTAGGCTAAATCGTCCATTAACGGGAGCAAGCAATTGAGTTCAAATGATCATTGGATGCAACGTGATTTAGACGTGTTATGGCATCCTTGTACACAAATGAAAGACCATGAAACCTTACCCATCGTACCGATTCGTCGGGCTGAGGGCATTTGGTTAGAAGATTTTGATGGCCGCCGTTATTTAGATGCGGTGAGTTCGTGGTGGACCAATATTTTCGGTCACTGCAATCCACGGATTAATAATCGGATTAAACAGCAACTGGATCAGCTGGAGCATGTCATGCTGGCAGGCTTTACCCATGGTCCGGTGGTTGAGCTGTCGGAGCGTTTGGTGCAGATTACACCAGAGGGCCTAAACCGCGTATTTTATGCTGACAACGGTTCCTCTGGGATTGAAGTGGCGCTAAAAATGAGCCACCACTATTGGCTCAACCATGGCAAGCCAGAGAAAAAGCGCTTTGCCACCATCAGCAATGGTTATCACGGTGAGACCCTTGCCACCTTAGCGGTGGGTGATGTGGCCTTGTACACCGAAACCTATAAAGCCTTGCTGATGGACTGCATTAAAGTGCCCAGTCCCGACTGCTACCACCGTCCAGAAGGGGTGAGCTGGGCAGAGCATTCGCGCTTGATGTTTGAGCATATGCGCCAGACTCTGGAGCTGCATCACACTGAGCTTTCCGCGGTGATCTTGGAGCCTTTGGTGCAAGGTGCCGGCGGCATGCGCATGTACCATCCCATTTATTTAACCTTACTGCGTGAAGCCTGTGATCACTATGGTGTGCATCTGATTCTGGATGAAATCGCCATGGGCTTTGGCCGTACCGGTAGCATGTTTGCCTGTAACCAAGCCAATATCACCCCGGACTTTATGGTGCTCTCCAAAGCCCTAACCGGGGGTTATTTGCCCATGGCGGCAATAATGACCACCGATGATGTGTATCAGGCGTTTTATGATGAATACGACACCATGCGCGCCTTTCTGCACTCCCATACCTATACCGGTAACCCGTTGGCCTGTGCTGCCGCTTTGGCTACCTTGGATATCTTTGAGCAAGACAATGTGATTGAGAACAACAAGGTCTTAGCTCAGCATATGGCGGATGCCACTGAGCATCTCAAACAGCATGCCCATGTCGCCGAAGTGCGCCAGACCGGTATGGTGCTGGCCATTGAAATGGTTAAAGATAAAGCCACTAAAGAGCCCTTTGCTTGGCAAGAGCGCCGCGGCTTAAAAGTCTATGAGCATGCCATGGCCAAAGGTGCACTGCTGCGGCCATTGGGCAATGTGGTGTACTTTATTCCGCCGTATGTGATCACCCCTGAACAAATTCACTGGTTGGCTGAAGTGGCCACCGAAGGGATTGATCTGGCTACTCGGGATTAAGCGCTAGACGCTTAATAAAAAACCACGCACCATAGCGTGGTTTTTTAATGGCTGGAGTTAACACATGTCGCTACCGCGTTTTTTCGTTGCTGCGCCCTTGGCGTTAGGTGTGCATGACTTGCCTGAAGCGCAAGCGCACTATTTAAGCCGCGTGCTGCGTTTAACTGCAGGTGCGCCAGTGCAGCTATTTGATGGGAGCGGCCAGGAGTATATTGGCGAGCTGACTCAAGTGGGTAAAAAGTCGGTGCAGGTGGAGTTGCAGCAATGCATCGATGGTTTAGCCGAATCGTCTTTGCGCATTCATCTGGGGCAAGGTTTATCCCGTGGCGAGCGCATGGATTGGGCCATTCAAAAAGCCACTGAGTTGGGTGTGGCCGAGATTACCCCACTGTTTACTGAGCGCTGTGAAGTGCGCTTAAATCAAGAGCGGCTACAAAAGCGTCTAGAGCATTGGCAGCAGATCGCAATCAGCGCCTGTGAGCAGTGTGGGCGCTCTAAAGTGCCGTTAATTCATCCACCGCAGCAGCTCAAAGACTGGCAAGGCACTGTCGTAGCCGATTTGAAGTTGGTCTTGCATCCGGTGGCGCAGCCGTTAACAGAACATGCCACGCCCAACCGCTTAGCTTTTTTAATTGGTCCTGAAGGCGGCTTAAGCGAGGCTGAGGTTGCGCAAGCGGCGCAGCATGGTTTTCAACCGGCTCGCCTCGGCCCGCGAGTGCTGCGTACCGAAACTGCACCTATAGTGGCACTCAGTGTGGCGCAGCAGCTTTGGGGTGACTTTTAACAGAATCACGCTGCTCTGCCGCCTTTGTCGCCCACAAATGGACGGCTTGCAGTGTTTTGCAGATCTATTTGTCGGTCTATTGGTAGGTCTATTGGTAGGTCTATTGGTAGGTCGACCTTTCAAGGTCAATAGATGCGTCCGGTGCTGATCATGCGCAGATTAGTGTGCTGCTCACACCACCCATAAATCAACGATTTACGCTGTCTTGCAGGCCAATCAGGCGATTATTCGTAAATAACTGCGCTGACTGGCCCTTTTCAAAAGGGCAATGCACTAAACTATGCGCTTATTATTTTCCTAGCGCGTTTTACCTTGATTATCAGAGGCCATTTGTGACTGCTGTATTGCACAATATATTATCGTCAGTAATCCCCATTTTATTGTTTTTAGTCGGCGGCTATGGTCTCGGTAAAGTACTGCCTAAAGCCTTTATTCACCACGCAGTAAAAACCATTACCCCAGTGGTGTGGATTATTTTATTTGTGATTGGCTTGGAGTCTGGCGAAGCCTTTAGTTCACTGGCCTCAGGTTTGAGTATTTTAAAGCATTCAGCGCTGTACGCTTTTACCATCAGTGCAGTGGTGTTTGCGTTGATTCTGCCGTTTAACCGCAAGCCCGCGGCAGAGGATGATGAACCCAGTTCCTGGACTGAGCTGTGGCATCCGATTATAATTGCGTTTAGCCTAGTGTTATTGGGCGCATTTTTTTACCGTCTACACTGGCATGAGAATCAGCTGGGCGCGGTGGTGTTTAATATTTCTTACTGGCTGTATGTGCTATTGCTGATGATTGGTTTGGATTTAGCTCAGGTCTCAATCAGCCGTTCTTGGTTGGCTCCGCGGGTGTTAGTGATTCCGGCGCTGGTGATGATTGGCTCGATGCTTGCTGGGGTGTTGCTCAGCTTTATGACTGGCGAAGAGTTGGCGGTGGCTTTGGCGCTCAGTACTGGCTTTGGTTGGTTTAGTTTGTCCGGTGCTTTGGCCGGGCAGTATTTAGGTGATGTCTACGGCAGTGTGGCGTTACTCAATGACTTAATGCGCGAGCTGATTGGCTTGACTGTGGTGTTTCTGTTGGGGCGCAATTATGCCAATAGCAGCATTGGTGTCTGCGCGGCAACTGCCATGGACACCACCCTGCCGTTTGTGCGCAAAGCCTGTAATTATGAGTATGTGCCCACGGCGATTATCAGCGGCTTAATTCTTACCGTGGCTGCGCCGTTCTTTATGTTGTTCTTTTTAAGCTTCGCTAGCGTCTCTTAGGGCGCCTGCTGATCGTTTGCGGGTAAGGCAAGCTTAGCCGTTAAACTATCGGTCAGCAGTTCAGTAAAGGCCTTAACGGGCATGGGGCGGCCTAACCAGTAGCCTTGTCCGAGCTTACAATTCTGCTCTTGTAAAAAGAGCATTTGTTCAGCGGTTTCTATACCTTCAGCTTGTACTTCAAGACCAATGCTAGCGCCTAGGGCTAAGATAGCGCGGACAATCGCGATATCTTCGGGGTCTGTGGGTAAATTGCTAATAAAGCTTTGATCAATTTTTAGCTTATGCACAGGCAAAGACTTTAACCGCGACAAGGATGAGTAGCCGGTGCCAAAATCATCAATGGCTAAGCTCACGCCTAAGGAGCGTAGCTCTTTTAGAATCGCATCAGCATTTTTGGGGTTTTCCATGACAGCGCTTTCGGTCACTTCAATTTCTAAGTACTGTGCTGCTACTTTGCTATCTTGCAGAACTTGAGCAACTATTTCCGGTAGTGCGGGCTTAGAGGATAAGGAGCGGCTGGAAATATTAACCGCAATAAACTGCATGTGTAGTCCTTGCTCTTGCCAGATGCGCATTTGTTGACAGGAGTGTTGCAGTACCCACTGGTCAATGGCTTTGATTAAGCCGCTCTCTTCAGCAATGGGAATAAACTCATTGGGTGGTATTAAGCCGCGCTCAGGGTGTTCCCAGCGTATTAAGGCTTCACAACCCACCAGCTTTTGTTCTGCCATGGCATAGACCGGCTGGTAGTAGAGTTGCAGTCCGGTGCCTTCTATCGCTTGGCGCAGCTCGCTAGCAATGCGAATCCGCTGGAACGCATGAGCCGTGAGTTCGCTTGAGTAAAAAGCGAAGGTTTCACGACCGCTGGCTTTAGCTTTGCTTAGGGCTGAGTCGGCATTGCGCATGATTTCTTCTACGCTGCTACCGGCACTAGGGAATAGACAAATACCAACGCTGCCAGTAATAAATAACTGTTGGCCATTGATGATAAAAGGTTCTTTGCTAGCTTGTAGAAGTCTTTGAGCTATTACTGCTGCTTCCCCAGGGGTATTAGCCGTTTCGCAAATCACCACAAACTCATCGCCGCCTATACGTGCCAAGGAGCATTTATTACCTAGGCTCTGGCTAATGCGTTGCGCCACTGCTTGTAACAGTTGATCGCCCAAGCTATGCCCTAAGCTTTCATTGATATTTTTAAAGTGATCCAAGTCGATTAAAAATATTGAACTATCTTTCTGCCCTACAATAGCGTTTTGTAAGGATTTTTTGAGTAGCTCATGTAACTGCGAGCGATTAGCTAAACCGGTGAGAGGATCGTAATGTGACAGATAATTCAGTTCGGTTTGAGAATTTCTTAGAACTGAAATGTCTGAGAATACGGCAACATTATGGGAGATAAAGCCGTTTTCATCACGGATCACGCGAATGGTTTGGTATTGCGGGAGGATTTCACCGCTTTTACGGCGATTCCAGATCTCACCGCTCCACTGGTTAGTTGACTCTAGGGTAGTCCATAAGATTTTGTAAAACTCTGGACTGTGGCGACCGGATTTAAACATGCGCGGTGTTTGCCCAAGTACTTCATCGGCGCTGTAACCGGTAATTTTACTGAAGGCTGGGTTGATATGCACAATTGTATTGGTGTGGTCGGTAATCAAGATGCCTTCATGGCTCGATGCAAATACAGCATTGGCTTGTTGCAAACGCTCTTCGGTGCTGCGCTGCTCAGTAATATCTTGGGCAATACCAATAAAACGTGTGGCTTGGCCAGCTGAGTTCCTTAGTAAGCGACCACGGGAGCGGATCCAGCGAGGGGTGTTGTCTTTGTGCAGCATGCGGTAGGTGCTGTCATAGCTGCCTTCGCCTTCAGCGATAAAATTCATTACTGAAAGATAAATGCGCTCACGCTCTTCGGCGAGTAAGCGACTTTGCCAAGCCTGCTGGTTGTTACCAAATTCTTCTTGGCTGTAGCCTAAATTAGCGCAGTAGGTGGTGGAGAAGAACACTTCTTGTTGCTCATTTAGACTCCAGTCCCAAAGGGCTATTTGGGCTGCGTCCAAAGCTAGATTGATGCGCTCTTGATCAACTTTAAGACTATCTTGATCGTGAGATTTTTGCTTGCTACTGCTTAACAAAGCTAGGCCCCAATACAACAAAGAAAATACACCGAAACTGGCTATGCCAAGCAGTTGTAACGGGGTTGTCGAGGCTGAATCAGGAGCAAGGCCAGGAGAGAAAAAATAGCTACCCAGCAACCCGCCTATTACCAGCACTGCATAGGTTAAAAAAAACTTTAATAGGGTGTGCTCTGATTTCATTTGGGTAGCAAACTCAAAATGAGAGGGTATTCACATTGTATAGGGTTTCGCTGCTAAGCAAGATGAAAATAAGTTGAAATACAACTTTATGGCGGGTGCCAGTTGTTCGGCAAAAAAAAAGCTCGTGCCCGGAGACGGAATCGAACCGCCGACACGAGGATTTTCAATCCTCTGCTCTACCGACTGAGCTATCCGGGCCAACGGGGCGTAATTAAATAGATTTTAACCCCTGCTGTCAAGCCTGTTGTTGAAAATAGTTTTATTCGCTTGGTGGAACATAGCCTTCAGCTTGCGCAAATTCTTCGCCGGCGAAGAATTTATCCATTTCCGCCATGATGAATTTACGGTCATCAGCATCCATCATATTGAGGTGGCGTTCGTTAATTAGCATGGTCTGATGGGTTTGCCACTCATCCCAAGCCTGTTGTGAAATGTTGTTGTAAATATCTTCGCCTTTGCTGCCAGGGAATGGCGCACGGGCTAAACCGGCGAGTTCTTTGTGGTGTTTACGACACATAACCATACGAGTCATCTTAAATCTCCTGTTGCAACTGAATAAGTGCGCGCTCAAGCAACTCCTTAACGGGAGCTGCTAAACCTAAGCGCGGAGGGTTGGCTGAGTTATACCAGAGCCAATTGTGTTCGGCCACGACCGGTGCTGCATTGCTGTGTACATGAATGAGCCATGGTTCAATGTCCAAGTGGAAGTGGCTAAAGGTATGCCGTAGCGGTGCTAGCGGTTGTTGCTGCTGGGTGTGCAGTTGATATTGCTGTAACAGCGGCTCAAGAAGATCAATGCTGTCCAGCTCTGGCAGGCTCCATAAACCACCCCAGATGCCCGTAGCGGGACGCTCTTGCAGAAGTATAGCGTTATCTTGGTTAACCAACAGCGGCATCGCTACGCACCTTACCGGCAGCTTTTTGCGTGGGCGGGGAACCGGAATCAGGTGCTGTTGCTCATTGGCATAAGCTAAGCAGCCTCTGCGCACAGGGCAGCGCGGACAATCAGGCTGTTTGCGGGTACAGAGTGTGGCACCTAAATCCATCATAGCTTGGGTGTAATGGGCAACGTCCTGTTGCGGCGTGAGTTGTTCTGATAATTGCCATAAACGCTTACTGGCTTGGCTGGCACCGGGGTATTCGCTCTCGGCGCTGTAGCGCGCTAAGACACGCTTGACGTTGCCATCCAAAATAGGTGCACGCAAGCCCATGCTTAAGCTGGCTATAGCGCCGGCGGTCGAAGGCCCAATGCCGGGCAACGTAGCCAAGGCTGCAGCGCTGCGGGGAAACTCACCGTCATAATCTTGACAAATGAGCTGAGCGGTTTTATGTAAATTGCGCGCTCGCGTGTAATAACCTAGGCCGGTCCATAAATGCAGGACTTCATCCAGTGGCGCAGCAGCTAAGGCTTGGACATTGGGCAGGGCGTGCATAAAACGGGTGAAGTAGTCGATGACGGTGCTGACTTGGGTTTGTTGCAACATAATTTCCGAAACCCAAACGCGGTAGGGCGAAACAGCTTGCTGCCAGGGCAAGTTCTTACGTCCATGCTCGGCGTACCAAGCGACTACCGCGGGGCCAAAGGCTGCAGGGTTCATCGGTTAAATAACCCTTTAATGGCGTCTTTGAGTTCAGGGCGAACCTTACCACCGAGTTTTTCATCCAGCTTTTCGTGGAGTTTCTCGGTGATTTTTTCGCCGGCACGGCTGGCCGCAGCTTTAGCTAAAGCATCTTGATCAATGCGGCAGGCTTTTGCGCCAAGCTCCAGTGGACCGCGGCAGCGTACTGGCCACTCTAAACCGGCAAAGTTTTTATTCACTTGGCAGGCAGGGTCAGCCTGAGGCTGGGTGTCGCCCTCAATTAAGATGCCTAAGTGGTAATCTAAACTGAGTACGCGCAAGTTTATATCGCCTTGGCCTTTAACGCTTAAACCGGGAATGGCGACCCGTAAGTTTTGATTATTAGCTACGCCATTACGGATTTTTAAGGTGCCGCGCAAATCATTAAATGGCGTGTCTTTGCTGCCTGTGGCTGGAGCCAGTTGTTTGCGGTTTAACGTGGCAATACCAATGCACAGTTGGCGTTCAAGGTTAGCGTCAAGCAAAACACCTTGGTGTAGAGCAAAGTCCAATGTGCCATTAAGGTGATCAACCCAAGCTTGTTCGCTGTTGCCTTGGCTGCGTAAATCCATGTTGCTATCTAGCAAGCCAGTCATGGTGACTTCTTGACCAAGGGTTTGGGTGATTTTCTCAATAGGGATATTGTTGATATTGAGCTTCGCGGTTAATTGCGGCTGTGGCGTTGTCGTATTGAGGCTGGCGCTGCTCTTAAACTCGCCGTTAAACAAGTTACCTTGCAGGTTGTTTAAGGTGATGACCCCCTCTTTAGCCAGTAATTTGAGCTGGGCTTGAAGGATGGGGAATTTGCTGATGGTGAGTTCATTAAAGGTTAGAGCCACATCAGCATTAACCTTACCCAGTTGCTCCATGGGCAATAAATCAGCTGAGCTCCAAGCCGATTTTGACGGAGCTTGCGGTAGATCAGTGCTGCCGCTGCTGCCAGCTTGTTGAGTTTGCTGCTTAACTTCAGCTTGACGCTCTGTGCTTGCTGCTTTTTCAGCCGCGGGCAAGTAACGGTCGGCATCCAGTTGATCACCCTTGAGATGGGCGTAGAGCGTGCTGTTAGTAAAATCTTTAATACCAGCGCTGCCGGAGAGTGCAGTTTGGTCAAAACTCAAAGCCAGCTCATCGAGCAGTAAGCTGTTGTGAGTGCCGTTGAGACGGGTGCTGAGCTCAAAATGGCTGAGGGCTTTTTTGTCCGCCATGGCTGGTAATTCAATGCCAACCCCACTGAGAAACTCGTGCAAATTGACTGGAGCAATGGAGAATGCGCCAGTGAGTTTTGCTGCTGTATTTAATTCGGCAACTTGCAGCTCACCCAGGGCTTTGAGCTGGTTGACAGACAGACGGAGATTATCCCAGCGTGCCACCTGTGCGCTTTGGTCATAGAGTAAATTACCCCGTGCCGTGAAGTTCGCTGTTTTCCCATTGAGCGGTTCCCCAGCCACTTCACCAGAAAGCTTTAAGCTGTCTAGGGCGAAGCGTTGTAAGCCTTGGTCAATACTGGCTTTAGTGGTGAGCTCTATGCGGGCCCGTAACAGGGGTTTGCTGTTGCCGAAAAAGCCAGAGAACTTTAGCGCAATAGGTTCTGCATCACGAATGGCTCCGGTGGTGAGTTGCACACTTTCTAAGTTGAACTGTTGGCCGCTTTGCTCGTCGTGAAAGTCAATGCGCGCGCCATTAACAATTAGGCTGTTGATATCCAGCTTCAGTGGTTTGCTGGCACGACCGGGCTGCTGTGCCTTGGGAGAGGATTCAGAACTGCTGGCTGTTTGTTGTTCAGCGCTTGTTGTTTGCTCGCTAGTGCTGGGCTGGCCGATATGCTCCCAGTTGCCTTGGCCTTGCGCATTGCGGTGTAGGGTCAAGTTTAAACCGTCAATGCGGATGTCACTCATTTGGATTTCTTTGCGCAGCAATGGCATTACTTGCACTGATAAACCCAGCAAACGCAAATCAGCAAAAGGGTCATCGGGGGTGTCGGCGCTGGCGATTTTGGCATCAGTGATTTCGATACCCAGCCATGGAAATAGACTCCAGCCAATATCACCGTTGAGCTCCAACTCAAGGTTGGCATGCTCGCGGGCGAGTTGGCGGATTTCTTCTTTATAGTCGTTTGGATCAAAAAAATGGGTCAGGGCAAATCCTGCGGCCACTACTATCAGTAATACGCCAAGCAGGAGCAGACCGATAAGCTTGCTAAAAGATTTCACGGGCTGTTTCCTCTTTTAAAATAAATGGTATTGCTCACAGTGTAGAGCAGGATGCTGTGCAAAACAGGCGAGCCTGCGCTGTTAACCTGTCAGTACAATGGCCAGTGACTTGTTTTGCGCGATCTGTTGGAGCTCTGTTTGGTCTTGCGCAATACTTACTTGCAAAGTTGCTTGTGCTTCTGTGGCTAAACGAGTTGCTTCTTCTAAAACTCGGCGGGCAACGCCACGCTTGCGTGTTAAAGCACGGACACATAAGTGTGAAAGCGTCCAAGTGCCAGGCTGCTTATCCAGCAAGGCAGCACCCAGTAAACGGCTATTAAAGCGCGCAGTAACCAAGCTGTTGCTGGCTAAACCATGCTCGATGAGAGCAGCTGCATCCGCGTAAGGGGTGAGCAGCCAGGCGGGTGCATCGGCGTAGATTTTTTCAAGGTCAGCCAAGTCTTGCGCGCTAGGCTGTTCAGCGCTTTCAAAGTAAACAGGCATTACAAAAACTCCTAAACTGAACTGTAAGTGTAACGCTCAAAAACGTCTATCGGTAGCGGTCATACACGTTGCAGGCCTATAATGGGTAACTAATGAGTTAACTCGGCCGTATCATGCGGCTTTTAGCGGTGGAGTAAATCATGACCGAACGTAAGGTTTCAGTAGAGCGTAATACCCTTGAGACACAAATTAAGGCTACGATTAATTTGGATGGAACTGGTGAGGGGCGTTTTGCCATTGGTGTGCCTTTTATGGAGCACATGTTGGATCAGGTTGCGCGCCATGGTTTGATTGATATCGATGTAGAGTGCATCGGTGACACCCATATTGATGATCACCACACCGTTGAGGATGTGGGCATTACCATTGGCCAAGCTTTTGCAAAAGCTGTGGGTGATAAGCGCGGTTTACGTCGCTATGGCCACTCTTATGTCCCTATGGATGAGGCATTATCCCGTGTTGCCCTAGATTTCTCAGGCCGTCCAGGCTTGCAAATGAATGTGCCTTACTCCCGCGCTTTAGTGGGCGGCTTTGATGTGGACTTATTCCAAGAGTTCTTCCAAGGTTTTGTCAACCACGCCCAAGTGACTTTGCATATTGATAACTTGCGCGGCACCAACACTCACCACCAGATTGAAACTGTATTTAAGGCCTTTGGCCGCGCCCTGCGTATGGCGGTGGAAGTGGACCCACGCATGGAAGGACGTATGCCTTCTACTAAGGGCAGCCTGTGATGCAAACCATCGCCGTAATTGATTACGGGATGGGTAATTTACATTCTGTGGGCAAAGCACTGCAGCATGTGGCTGCGGCGCGGGTGCAAATCACCAGTGATCCACAAGTGATCCGTGATGCTGACCGTATTGTGCTGCCGGGTGTGGGCGCAATACGTGATTGCATGGCTGAGATGCAGCGCCATGACCTGCTCGATGTGATTCGTGAAGTCAGCAGCGACCGACCTTTTCTCGGCATTTGTGTGGGTATGCAAGCATTGCTTGAGCGCAGTGAAGAGAATGGTGGGGTTGCTGGTCTAGGCTTGTTTGCTGGGCAGGTGCGTGCTTTTGGTGCTGAGTTAGCGGCCGGTGCTGAGCATTTAAAAGTCCCGCATATGGGCTGGAATCAAGTTACGCAAAGCTTACCGCATCCAATGTGGCACGGGATTCCTGATTTAGCGCGTTTTTACTTTGTCCACAGCTACTATGTACAAGCTGATAATCCGCGGCAGGTGGCCGGTAGCTGCCAGTATGGTGTTGAGTTTGCTGCTGCTTTGGCTGATGGTGCGCGTTTTGCAGTGCAATTTCACCCAGAAAAAAGCGATACTCACGGCTTACAACTATTACAGAACTTTGTAGCTTGGGATGGGCGCTGGTAGCGCTTGATTCTGAGTTGATTTATTGACTTAACTTTTAGGCAGGCTGATTTAATGCTGATTATTCCCGCGATTGATTTAAAAGATGGTGCGTGTGTTCGACTGCGCCAAGGGCGTATGGAAGATTCTACTGTTTTTTCAAACGATCCAGTGGAAATGGCTGCAAAGTGGGTAGAGGCGGGTTGCCGTCGTTTGCACTTAGTGGACCTTAATGGCGCTTTTGCTGGTGAGCCAGTCAACGGTGACGTAGTTAAGGCCATTGCGGCGCGCTACCCTGATCTGCCGATTCAAATTGGCGGTGGTATTCGTAATCTGGAAACTATCGAGCACTATGTGCGCGCCGGTGTTAGCTATGTGATTATTGGTACCAAAGCGGTGAAAGAGCCTGAGTTTGTTGCAGAGGCCTGTAAAGCCTTCCCCGGTAAAGTGATTGTTGGTTTAGATGCGCGCGATGGTTTTGTTGCCACCGATGGTTGGGCTGAAACCAGCGAGCTACAAGTGGTGGATCTGGCTAAGCGTTTTGAAGCTGATGGCGTATCAGCCATTGTGTATACCGATATTGCCAAAGACGGCATGATGCAGGGCTGTAACGTGGAAGCGACAGCGGCCTTATCCCGCGCCACCAGCATTCCTGTGATTGCTTCAGGCGGTATTCATAATCTAGGTGATGTGCAGTCGCTATTGAATGCCCGTGCGCCAGGTATTGTCGGGGCGATTACCGGCCGCGCGATTTATGAAGGCACCTTAGATATTGCTGAAGCCCAAGCCCTGTGCGATAGCTTCAAATAATCCTTAATAAAAAGCCCTTTTAAACAAGGGCTTTTTTTATCACAATACAACAATTTAATTGACTCTGTGGAGAGCTGCATGACGCTCGCGAAACGTATCATTCCTTGCCTTGATGTTGAAAATGGCCGCGTGGTAAAAGGCGTAAAATTTGAGAATATTCGCGATGCTGGCGATC
>SMER01000036.1_pt1 | contig 29235 bp, 24 predicted proteins | sample 2456411 | NCBI WGS metagenome assembly SMER01 (sample SAMN10132597, study PRJNA489261) | soil metagenome | isolation source: day1 antibiotic-silt loam soil ammended with raw manure from dairy cow... | place: USA | collected 2015-05-01 | reverse complement strand
TCAAAACCTTGCGCAAAGTTCGGCCAGTTTAACTGAAGCCAGCAGTGCTTTACGCGATTGGCAGCAAGCCATGCAAAATGCCGATATCGTCCATCAAGAATACCGTGATGACCGCTATGTGGCTGCGCTGGCAGTGCCGGCACGACAAGTGAAGCATCTGTTGTATTTAGCACGGGCGGTGACCCCAGGGCGTTATGTGGTGCCGCCGGCGCAAGTGGAGTCGATGTACCGTCCTGAATGGCAAGCTTACAGTGCAATGCCTGAGTGGATGCAGGTGAGCAAGCATTAAACAAACAAAGAGGGGGTTGCTAGGTACTACAGCGCTTGTCAACCCTCAGAGCTGCAAAAAATAATAATAAAACTGCACTTATACCCTTGATATTTACTTTGAATTTGTTAGGCGCCAAATAAGTTGTGCACATTCATACAGGTGTTTTATAAATCGCCCAAGTGAATGCTGTGAAAGCCAATATGTTTACCTCTTGACTTTGTAAGTTATTGATTTTAAAGGATTTTAATAATTGATGGAAAAAACAGCAGTTTGTCGCAAAGCCCCGTAACTTGGTCACTCAGAGCATCTGTCAGCATGTTACTCACAGAGTTATCCACAGGTATTGTGGATTGTTTGCGCAAAGCCGCGCCGGCTCTAGCTTTGCGCAGTGATTGAGGTGTTTGGTAGGCATTTAATTGCTTAAAGCGCCAAGGGCTGGAGAGTTTTATTCTGCATCCGCTAGCGTGTTGCACTCGCTATGGCTGCTTGGATGTGTTGCATCGGCTGCTAGTTAGTCAGCGGCATAAATCTGCTTGCGGGCTATCTTGTGTAGGCGCAAACCAAGCAGTAGCGCTGCACAACTGAGACCGACAATTAAGCCTTGCCATAATCCAGCTGGGCCTTGGGCTAAGCCAAGCTGCTCTGTGAGTCCAAGCATATAGCCAATTGGTAAACCAACACCCCAGTAAGAAAACAAAGTGATGAGCATAGTGATGCGGGTGTCCTGATAGCCGCGCAAGGCTCCGGCAGCAGTGACTTGAATGGCATCTGAAAATTGGAAAATAGCCGAGTAAATTATCAGCGAGGTGGCCACCGCTAACACTGCCGCATCTAGGGTGTAGATGCGGGCGATATAATCGCGAAATATAAACATAAAGCTGGCGGAAATGCAGGCGCATATTAAGCCGGTTGCCATGGCCACGCCGGCAGAAAAGCGAGCATCCCGTGGTCGATTAGCGCCCAGTGCTTGGCCAACGCGAACAGTGGTGGCCATCGCTAGGGAGTAGGGGATCATAAACACTAGACCGCTAAAGTTAAGAGCAATTTGGTGTCCGGCCACCACGTTAGCGCCAAGCCCGCCAATTAATAGAGCAATAACAGAAAATAAGCTGGCTTCGGCAAAAATTGAAATACCGATAGGTATACCCAGTGCCAGTAAGCTTTTTTGTGCAGACCACTCTGGCCATTGCCAGCGCGAGAAGATTTGACTGGATTTATAGTAGGGCGCCCAACGTATCCAAACAAACATGGCCAGCATCATAAATACCATCACCAAGCCGGTGGCCCAGCCGCAACCGACACCGCCCATGGCCGGTACGCCAAAGTGACCATTAATGAAAATGTAGTTCAGCGGAATATTGAGCAGTAAACCTAAGATACCCACGACCATACTCGGGCGAGTCAGACCCAAGGCGTCGCTATAACAGCGAAACACTAAGTACACCGCCACTGCAGGGAAACCGCAGGCCACTGCCTGTAGGTAACCCATGGCGGGGGTGATTAAAATAGGGTCAACGCCCATCATTTCCATGACGGGTCGGGCATTCCAGAGCAGTACGCCCAGGCCACAACCAAGGGCAAAACCGAGCCACAAAGCTTGACGGACTAAGTAGCCCATCTCTAACTCAGCACCACGGCCAAAGGCATAGGACACTTTGGCGGTAGTGGCAATTAAAATGCCGCTCATTAATAAAAAAATAGGCACCCAAATGGAGTTACCCAACGCCACTGCAGCTAGATCATTAGGGCTGACACGTCCAGCCATGACAGTATCGACAAAACCCATGGCGGTATTGGCCAGCTGGCCAATAATAATAGGGACGGCCAATTTAAGGAGCGCGCGCCATTCAATGGTGACACGTTGATAGCGGGAAACAGTAGACATAGACAAGCAGCCTAAAAATATAGCCTATACAGCAATTACGCTGCGCAGTGCGGGAGTATTAATTGCAGATTTACAGTAGTTGCTGTTACGCACTTGTGCTGTGCCGCTAGTTTACTATGTTGTGTTGATCGTTAGGTAGCTATCATTACCCGGCAGGGCTGCGTTATAGTTTTAAAAACATTAAAGAGGGTGGGCTGGTGCAGATATTGGCAGATGAAAATATACCTATGCTTGAGGTCTTTGCCCGTCACGGGCAATTGCGTCGCGTTGCCGGACGTAGTTTAGATCGAGCCGTGCTCGGCGATGCTGATGTGCTCTTGGTACGCTCGGTCACGCAGGTGGACCAAGCTTTGCTGGCCGGCTCACAGGTAAAGTTTGTGGGCACTTGCACCATTGGTACCGATCATTTGGACGTGGACTATCTGCGTCAAGAAAATATTGGTTGGGCCAGTGCTCCCGGTTGTAATGCCCGTGGTGTGGTGGATTATATCCTCGGCGCTTTACTCACTTTAGCCGAGCGCGATGGTGCTGAACTGGCGCAGCGCTGTTTCGGCGTGGTTGGGGCGGGGCAAGTAGGGGAGCGGTTAGTGCAGGTCTTGCGGGGTTTGGGTTGGCAGGTCTTAGTCTGTGATCCGCCACGGCAGCAGGCTGAAGGTGGTGACTATGTGGACTTGGCGACACTGCTACAGCGCTGTGATGTAATCAGCTTACACACGCCTTTAACTCAGCAGGGCGAGCACCCAACTCAGCACTTAATGGGTGCTGCACAATTACAGGCTTTACAGCAGGGCAGTTGGTTGCTCAATGCCAGTCGTGGTGCAGTGATCGACAACCAAGCCTTAAAGCATTTTTTACAGCAGCGTCCAGATGTTCGTGCAGTGTTGGATGTGTGGGAGGGTGAGCCACTGGTGGACGTGGAGTTGGCACAGCGCTGTGATATTGCTACAGCGCATATTGCTGGCTATAGCTTAGACGGCAAAATTCGTGGCACTGAGCAAATTTATCAAGCATTTTGCGAGTACTTTTCGACACCGCCGCAAACTGCTATGTGCTTTCCAGAGCAAACCTTGCAGGCGCTGTTGTTTTCTGGGGACACCTCTGTGGCAGAGGCCTTAGCGGTATTGTGCCGCGCAGTGTATGACCCACGCGCCGATGATGCCGCATTTCGGTTAAGTTTACAGGGTGATGCCCAGATGCGCCGCGCTGCTTTTGATTTGGTGCGCAAAAATTACCCTGTGCGCCGTGAGATCCCCGACTTACAGGTGCAGCTGAGTCAACCATCGGCTGCTTTGCGGCAAATGATCGCTGCGCTGGGCATTGTTTTCTAGCTGAGCCTGCCTGTCCGGCCAGCGCTGCTAAGTCGCGTGCAGTATTGGCCGGACAGGCAGTTTCAGTTTAAGCGGCAATATGGCCCACATGTAACAGCTTCATGGTGTTGGTACCGCCGACCGTATGGTAACTGTCACCTTTGGTGAGAATCACCCAGTCGCCTTCAGCGACAATCCCGCGTTTGACCAACTCTTCAACCGCAGCTTGGCTGACTGAGGTGCTAAATGAGTCGGTTGGATCAAAAGGCACTGTGTATACGCCTCTAAATAACGCCACTCGAGCCTGAGTTTGCCGTGATGGGGCAAAGGCGTAAATAGGCATCGATGAGCGAATCCGCGACATCACCAGTGGTGTGTAGCCGCTTTCGGTCAAGGCAATAATGGCTTTGACTCCGGGAAAGTGGTTCGCAGTGTACATTGCTGCTAAAGCAATGCTTTCATCCCAGCGTTCAAACTGTTGGCCAATACGGTGAGCAGAACGGCGCATGATTGGGTTTTTTTCAGCACCTAAGCACACCCGTGCCATTGCGGCGACCGCTTGCACTGGGTATTCACCGGCTGCAGTTTCTGCCGAGAGCATCACCGCATCGGTGTAGTCTAAGGCGGCATTGGCCACATCGGACACTTCTGCACGGGTTGGCATGGGGCTGTGAATCATGGATTCCATCATTTGCGTGGCGGTGATCACCGCTTTATTTTGCTTGCGCGCCGCAGCAATAATTTTCTTTTGAATACCAACCAGTTCCGCATCGCCAATTTCGACGGCTAAATCACCGCGCGCGACCATCACTGCATCGCTGGCGCTGATCAAACCGTTGAGCGCATCATCATTCATGACCGCTTCGGCGCGTTCAATTTTTGCGACGAGCCAAGCTTGGCAGTTTGCTTCTGCACATAAACGGCGAGCCAAATTCATATCGGCGGCATCGCGCGGGAAAGAAACGGCTAAGTAATCTAAGTCCAACTCAGCAGCTAAGCGGATATCAATTTTGTCTTTTTCGGTAAGTGCTGGCGCAGTTAAACCACCGCCGCGACGGTTAATACCTTTATTGTCCGAGAGCTGCCCACCAATAATCACGCGGCAATCTAAAGCATCAGCGGTTACCGCAGTGACTTGCATGACGATGCGGCCATCATCGAGCAGTAAGTCGTCGCCGACACTGCAGTCGGTAACTAAGTCTGGGTAATCAATACCTACAACGGCCTGATTCCCTGCGTCACGCGGGTGAGTAATGGAAAGGCGAAAAGTATCACCGTTTTGCAGTTCAATTTGCTTATTAGTAAAGCGGGCAATACGGATTTTCGGGCCTTGCAAGTCGCCCAGTAGCGCCACATGGCGATTGAGGCGGGCAGCAATTTCACGAATAAGTAAGGCGCGGGCGCGGTGTTCTTCGGCATTGCCGTGGGAGAAGTTTAAGCGCGCTACATCCATGCCCGCTAGGATAAGCTGTTCAAGGACTTCTGCTGAACTACTGGCTGGACCAATGGTGGCAACGATTTTAGTACGGCGCAAAGTTGTAGGCATGCTGTGGCTCCTGTTCAAGGTAAGTCAAGACAAAGCAAAAAGCCTGCTCTCTCAAGGCGATAGAGCAGGCGGTCGGTTGGATTATGGCTGTGGGCGTGTAGGCTTGATTACCAGTAAATCCGTTTGCACCGCTTCCAGAACACGCTCTGCGGTGTTACCGATTAGCGCGTTCTCTAAGTTGCTGCGGGAAATCGCCCCCATTACTAATAAATCTACGCCGCGCTCCTCGACAAAGCTTGGAATAACTTCTTCTGGGAAGCCTTCGAGTAAGTGCCGGTTGGCTTTTTCTACGGGATAATTAACCATAAGTTTTTCAAAGGCATCACGGTGTTGCTTAGCGCTGCGCTCTGCGTATTGGTCGTAAGCGGCAACTAACTCGGAATCAAATACCATGGTCCGTGGCAGTGGTGCATAGCTGTGCATATAGTCAGCCTGCATGTCTAAAGTCTGCGCTAAGTAGAGAGTGGATTTAACCAGCTTGTGGTCCAGTAGAGCTTCAGTGTCGGCGCTGTGGACTGGGTCAACTGCGGCACAGATACGCTCACCTTTCCATTCGCCTTCACGCACCAGCCATAAAGGTACTGGGCATTGGCGGATCAGTTGCCAAGAGGTGTTATTGAAAAACAGGCGCTGTAATAAATTATGTGTGGTGGCATCACGCAGCACCATGTCAGGCTTAAGCTCACTGATGCGTTGCAAAATCATTGTGTGCAAAGGTTTGCCCCAACGCGCTTCTGTGGTCACGGTAATACCGTTATCACGCAGTGGCTGCGCCAACTTTTCTAACCACTTGGTGCGGTTTTGCAGCAAGGAGTCGCGGGCCTTTTTTTGTGCTGGGCCATCAAAGAAATAGCCGCCATCGAGTGCCGAGTTGTATTCGCAGAGTAATAATTCAATGGCGGAGTTTGAGCGTTTGGCGAGCCAAGCAGCGCGCTCAAGTGAGGGTTGAGAGTCACCTGAGGTAGGATCAATCACCACTAAGAGTTGATGCAATTCCATGTAAAGCTCCTTATGCAATAGGTAGCAAACACGTTTAAGCAAGAGTAAACATGACAACTTCAAGGGTTTGAAACTTGCTGAAGCGTGTTTTAGATAAAATCATTCTTAATGAGTATAGCTGTTTTGCTGGGTTTAATGACTGCTGTTTATCTTTAAACAACACTGGACTGCGCTGTCTTAATGGCGTGCTGATTAAATTATTTAAGCCTGCCCTGCTTTTTTTAGGCTGAGATAGTAACTGAGCAGCTTGGTCGTGAGCTGGCTGGGGCGTACGTCAATAAAATCAACGCCTTGACTGACTAACTTGCGTTGATTGTGCTGCCGAGTTTGCAAATAGTCTATACCGCCACAGTACTCTAAGGCTTGCTGGTAGCTGTGTACGGGCTGCTCACGCAGGGTATCTAAAACCTCTTCACGTAAGCTCACTAAGAGAGTGCGATGGTGTTTTTTAAGTTGCGCCATGGCGGCGAGTAAATCGCTATCCACTTCATCAGCAATGTTACTAATAACAATCACCAGGGCTCGACGCTTTTGTTGTAACAATAATTGCTTAACTGCGGCACTGTAATCCGCACTTTGTTGGCTGGCTTGGATATCGTAGAGTGCATTCAATAGCACAGAGATTTGCCCCTGTCCTTTACGTGGGGCAAGAACACAGCTTGGGCCAGCAAAGGTGTGTATGCCAACCGCATCACCTTGACGTAAGGCGCTATAAGCGAGGAGCAAGCATGCATTTAAAGCGTGATCGAGGTGACTCAAGTCGCTATCTTGGCTGCGCATAGTGCGTCCGCAGTCCAATAAAAAAATGATCTGCTGGTCGCGCTCATCTTGATATTCACGCACAATGGGCAGACGTTTTCGTGCTGTGGCTTTCCAGTCAATGTGTTTGATGCTGTCATCAATGCGAAACTCACGCAGCTGATGAAACTCAAGGCCAGTGCCGCGCCGCTGCTGCTGTTGTACGCCCAACTGATTGAGCCAGCGCTCATTGGCTTGTAACTGCCCGCTTTGCATACGACTAAAGTCTGGAAATACCCGCAGGGTGCTTGGTTGTGCTAAAAAATGCTGTGCAGTCCAGAGGTGCCAGGGACTGGGTAAGCGCACTGCACAACCGGCAATGGTAAAGCGTCCGCGTTGCAGTGGTTTAATTTGGTATTGGCTGCTGCTGATTTTGTTAGGTTGCAGTTGCAGGTGATATGGCAGTTGCTGGAATTGAAAGCTATCTGGCAGATGATCAAAATATTGAATCTGGATGGGCCGCTGGTAGCTATGGCTGAAGTTTAACCTGACGCTGGTGTTATGCCCTAAAGAAAGGGTATGCGGTAAAATCCGCTCACAACTGGGCGGCGCTTGTTTAGACAAGCGCCATGCATCGATTAAGGACAACAGCAGCATACCCAGCGCCAGGGCAATGAACCCTGTATCAATTATGCTGGGCAGGTTAACGTGCAAGGCATGGGCTGTTCCTAAGCTGATGGCGAAGAATAGTAAGATGCCAGTACTGATTAGCAAGGTGCGAGATGGCTTGATAATCATAGGCGTGGCGCTGGAACCTGATTGAGTAGCTGTTGCAGGACCTGCTCAACTTGTAAGCCTTCTATTTCTAACTCTGCGCAAATGTGCACACGGTGGCGCAAGACGTTGAGTGCTGAGCTTTTAATGTCGTCTGGGGTAACAAAGGCGTGGCCATGCAAGAGTGCACGGGCGCGGGCAAAACGAATTAAGTCGATGGAGGCCCGTGGTCCTGCACCGCTACTTAAACCGGGCCACTGGCGGGTCATGCGCACTAAATTGACCGCGTAATTGAGCACTTGATCATCCACCGCTATGGCTGTTGCAATTTTTTGGATGGCTTGGACATCGCGGGGTTGCAGTAAGGTGCGCAAGGCTGTTTGTTCGAGCATATCAGCATGGGCAGAACCGGTTACGCTGCGCACTAAGCGTTGTTCTTCTTGTTCTGCTGGATAGTCAATGTGCAGCTTTACCATAAAGCGGTCGAGTTCAGCTTCAGGCAGTGGGTAAGTACCTTCTTGTTCGATGGGGTTTTGTGTTGCCAGTACCATAAATGGTTGGGGTACGGCGAGAGAGCGACCTTCTAAGGTGATGCTACGCTCTTGCATAACCTCTAATAATGCTGCTTGAGTTTTGGCCGGTGCGCGGTTGATTTCATCGGCCAGTAATAAGTTGGTAAATGCAGGGCCCTTGCGCAACTTAAACTGCTCACTGGCCAGATCGTAGATGGCGTGACCGGTAACATCGCTGGGCATGAGATCAGGAGTGAATTGGATTCGACTAAATTGCCCACTAAAGCATTGGGCTAGAGCACGTACCAATAGGGTTTTACCTAAACCCGGGACCCCTTCAATGAGCACATGGCCGGCTGCAATTAGAGTGCAAAGTACGCCTTCAACAACTGCTGTTTGGCCAATCAAAGCTTTGTCTAATTCATCACGAACGGCCTGCATAAGGCGGCTGGCGCGTTCGCGTTGCTGTTCGGCTTTACTGGGCTGGGCCAGGCTGGTTTCGGTCGTTGCAGCTGGTTTTTGCTCAGGATTGGCTGAGTTTTCTGGCTCTTGCTCTTGCTCTTGCTCAGGTTCTGGCGTGGCGCTGGCAGCCTCGATATTCAGTTCTAGATCTTCAGGGCTTTGACTCATAATGCATTCCTTAATTGTTGAAGACGTGCCACATGCTGGGTAAAGGCCTGGGCCGAAAGCTTTTTACTGGGCGGCGGGCGCATGCTCTGGGAAATGGAGGATACAGGTTGGCGGCTCAACTGCTGCAACACTTGCCATTGCTCTGCGACAGGCAAACCAGAAAAAGCCGGGAAACGCCGCTGTGCACGTTGTTTAATGTCTTTTTGCAGGGCAATTAGCAGGCTGCGCTGGCCTTGGTGGCGTAAGTTAAATAACGCACCGGCTTGCAGGTGCTCAGTGAGTCGTCGCCGACTGTTATCTGCGATTAAACTTATAGGGGCAAAGCGCGGCGCTGCGTACCAAGCGCCAAGCAGCAGTAATAGTACTAAGAGCACGCAGGCCATGGCGTAGTAGCGCCACAGTAAACTGAGTAAGCCTTGCTGTGGTGGCGGATTAAATAGGGTGACTTGGCTTTCTTGACTCAAATACCAAAGCAGCCATGCGTGGTCGTACTGACCGATCTGACGCTGTTGCCAGAGCTTTAGATCGCTGAGTACGGTAATCAGTCCTTGGCCGTGGCTCAATTGCAGCAAATGCGTGGCTGCTTGGCTGTTGGCCCATGCATGGGCACGGTTTTCAGTGTCTTGCAGGTGGTATTGCGTGTCGAGAGCAAAGTAAGCGGGCGACTGTTCGTTTTCAAGGTACAGGCGCGTGAGTGCAGTGGCGTTGGCAGCTTTTTGCGTAGAGGGTTGTGCTGTTTGAGAACTATTGTTGGGCGCTGTTACAGGGGCTAACTCGGCGCTGAGTTGTTTTTTTATGCCAAGATTGTTGAGTAGTGAACTGCTCTGATTATTTACCGCCTCGTGTTGCGCGGACAGCACTAGGTGACCGCCTTGTGCTACCCAGTTTAGAAGCTCGACTTGCTGCTGATCAATGAGCTGCGCATCTTGGCTAAGAATGATTAAGGTGTGTGGCTCGTGCTCCAGTGGCGGTAAACGGTTTAAGGCATTGGCAGTGTCGACCGCGACTTCTTGCTCCCGTAAAAAGTACTCCATGGCGAGGTAAGCATTGCTGCGAGCTTCTGGGCTGGCGCCGAGGGCAATACGCTCTTCGCTGATGGTAAGGGCTTTGCTTAAGACTAAACCTAAGGCCACTAAGATTAGTAGCAGGGCAGCAATCAGCCAATAGGAGCGCTTCATTGGCTGCGCTCCTGCTGTTGTAACTCTTGCCATTGTTGACATAGCTGGACAAATTGCGAGTGCGCGGGTAAGCGGTGGCCCCAGGCTAAATTAACCCAGTATTGGGTCAGTTGTTGGCCATAGAACTGTAGTTGTGGGTCCAGAGCATCAGTCATCGCCAGCACTTCGTTTTCAGTGTGCGCAGCTGTTAAAGGCAGTGTTTGTTGTTGCAGTAAATAATTGAGAAAGCCGCGGTAGAGTAAGCTTAAAGCTGCACGCTGATCGCTCGACCACAGGCTTTGTGCGCTAGCAATCAGGTCATCAGGCAGGCTCTGGTTATTCACTTCCAGACCAAAAAGTGTTTGTACAGGTGGTGGCGCTGCTTTTTTAATGGGCCGCAGTTTCTGCGCAAAGGTGCTGAGCCATTGCCGGTAGCGCCATAACAGCAGAGCACTGAGCAACAATAAGGTACTCCATAAAACCACCTGTACGCTGAAGGATAAATACTCTACGAGGTTTTTTAGCCAGTCTGGCACGTTAAATTCGTGAGTATCTTTAGTGTCGGTTTTGGTCTTGCCCAGTTGCCAGTTGCTAATGGTTTTATAGTTTTCAAAAGGTGGTGCATCTAAGGTGGCTTTGATGCTTTGTTGGGCTTGCTCACTGTTTAGCATTTGCTTGAGTAGGCGCGGCTGCTCAACACCTAACTCTTGATTTTGTGTGTTGATATTATCCTGTGTAAAAGATTGTGCGAAAGCGTTATCACTTAAAGGCAGTAACAACAGCAGGGCGCAGAGAAAAACCCCTAAGCTACTGGTTAAACGCTTGGCTAAGTTACGCAGCGCCAACTCAATATCCCAGGCTTCCAGCTCAGTGCGTCGATTGAGGTACAGGGTAAAACCGCAGGCCACATATATTGGCTCCCAAATAATCAGCACTAAAACATAGAGTAAGTTGCTTAAATGCTCGGCCCATAACCATTGGCTTTGACTGATTTGTAAGAGTTTTGCCCAGCTCCAGTCTGTTTGTAATTGCGCTGGAATGAACAGGTAAAGCAAAGCTAAGAGGCTAATCCAGAGGGCCATTTCAATATGCAGGCCAATGATGGTGAGCCAGGTGGGGGCACGGGTGTAATTACGGCCTAAAGTCACTAAGCGTTGTTGGCGAGCTGGGCCAGATAAGTTTTCTAATTGCAGAACTGGTAAATCAAAGCTGCGGGTGACGCTGAGCCTGCGCCACGTTAAGCTGGCAAGCAGTTGTGGCTTGAGTAGTTTGGGTAAGGCTTTAAAACTATCACGCAAGCTCGGTGTGTTAGCGAATAGAGCATTGGATAGAATATATAAAGGCAAACGTTCAAAAGCTGGTTTAAGCCACCAAATAACCAGTACCGCAATACTGGGCTGCTGCCAAAAAATCACCGTGAGAATGGCAAATAAAGGTAAGGTGAGAACGGCCCATGTCGCCATTAATAAAGCGCTGTGGCGGCGCGCGAGCAGCACCCCAAGGTCAATGGCTTCCCAAGGGTTGCGTGGCCGCAACACTGCTTGTGCTTTATTAAGATGCATAGCGGTTGCGCCCTGATGCAAACAAGTAGAACAAGACCAACAACCATAATGCAGCGCCAACTGTGTATTTCACAGAGCTGGCAATGCTTGTGCTGGAAGACCAGTAGGCTTCAATAAAAGCTGCCAAAACCAGAAAAACAATCACTCCGCCAATCAGTTTGACACTGACCGCGGCGGCTTGCCGTAATGCTGTCGCGCGAGTTACAGGACCAGGCGCAATCAGCGCTGCGCCCAGCTTGAGTCCAGCGGCTCCGGCTAAGACAATCGCGGTGAGTTCAAAAGCTCCGTGACCAATCACAAAAGGCCAAAATGTATCTGTGTAGCCCACTCGGGTTAAATGACCGGCAATAGCGCCAATATTTAAACCGTTAAACAGTAAGAAAAAAACACTGCCAAGGCCAAACACTAGACCGCTGGCGAAGGTCTGAAAGGCAATGCCGATATTGTTCATAATGTAAAAGCCAAACATGACCCAGTCATCTTGATGGTTGCGCAAACTCATGGGGCCAATTAAGCGTTGTGCTGGGTCGTACATGTGTTCCATATTGGCTACTTGGGCAGGGCTCAATAGGCTATAAATCAAGTTAGGGAAAAGCCCAGTTAATATAGCCATCAAAGCCAAACTGCCAAAAAACAATCCGCCTGCGACCGCAACATAGCGCCATTGCTGGCGTACGGTGGCGGGGAACTCAATGACAATTAAGGCCAGTAATTGCTCGAAAATAGGGCTTTTATGGCGGTAGAACTGTTGATGACCTTGTAGCGCCAAAAGCTCTAGGCTTTCTAGCAGTGGATAGCTGTAGCCGCGCTGCTTAGCCAGGGCTAAATGTTGACAAATACGGCGGTAGTCTTGAATGAAGCTGTGCAGTTCGTTCGGCTGGGCTTTGCCAGAGCTTAAAGCCTGTACTGTTTGTGCAAAAGCCAGCCAGGTTTTTTGGTGTTTTTTTTCAAAAATAGCTTGCTTCATAACGGGCCTAAAATACCGCGGGCAATAGCGTGCAAGCGTGTGACCGCTTGCGGCGGGCTGACCGATAATGCCGGTGCTATAATAGCGGCCAATTCTTCAGAGCGTTGTGTTGAAAGTTGTTGGTGACGCTCAGCAAAGCTCAAGACCGCTTGCTGTTCGCTGAGGCTCAACGGGAATGGTAGCGGGCTGGCGGTTACCTCGGGCAGCGCTGCGCGTTGATGAGTACGTGCTTGATACACGACTAAGGTGCCAGCAGCTATATCCCCAACACGCTGAAAGTGAGCGTTATTGAGCATGCTGAGAATGCCCACGCCGTACGCAAAAGGCAGTAGATCAACGACCCGTAATAAGTTGCGGGTTAATGATCCGGCCCAACCAACAGGGGTGCCGTCGGTGTGGATGACTTGTAGGCCAAGCAGTTGTTTGCCAGGTGAGCGGCCTTGATTGAGGACTTCAAACAACACCATGTACCACCACAGCAAAATAAAGGCGCTGATTGAAGCGAGGCCCAAGCCAAATTTGCCCAAGTACAGCCAAGCAGCACCAGCCAGAGCGAGTAAAGCACCGCGCAGTAATAAATCAATCGTAAAGGCTAGCATGCGTACCGGTAAACCTGCTGGACGCAAAGCCAGGTAAATACCTTCAGGCGTTTCTAGGTACAATTGCGTATCTAAAAGAGGCTCGGCGCGTACAGCGCCAGTCAGTGCTTGATTGTTCAATAGTAGGCCAGAGGGAAAAATAAGTAGTGCCCAAGTGTATATTGGGTCGTTAATCATAAAAACTTACCCGGCATTATATTGTTTAATGTCTATAGTAAGTATGACTGTGCAAGAACAGTAACCATTCATTCGTCGCTCTGCAAGACAGGTGATGTAAAAGCGTGAACTGCTTGAAGCTTTGATCAGCTCAATCAGCAGTGAAGGAGTTAACAGAAGTGGCAGGCAGTATATTTTGGTATGACTTTGAAACCACAGGAATTCAAGCGCACAGTGATCGCCCGATTCAGGTGGCAGGTATTCGCACTAACGAGCAGCTGGAAGAAATCGGCGAACCTTTGAATATTTATTGTCAGCTGGCGCACGATATTTTACCGCACCCGATGTCGAGCCTAGTCACAGGTATCGGGCCAGAAATATTGCAGCGTCAAGGCTTGTTAGAAATCGATTTTATTGAGCAACTGCATCAGCAACTGATCCAGCCCAACACCTGTACTGCGGGCTACAATAATTTACGTTTCGATGATGAAATGACACGAGCTACTTTGTACCGCAATTTTTACGATCCCTATGCTCGAGAGTGGCAAGGCGGTAACAGTCGCTGGGATTTAATTGATGTATTGCGTTGTACTTGGGCGCTACGCCCAGAAGGCATTGAGTGGCCGCAGCAGGATGGTCGCGTTAGTTTTAAGTTAGAACAGTTTACCGCAGCGAATCAGATTGAGCACGGCCAGGCCCATGATGCTTTAGCCGACGTGCGAGCAACTATTGCGGTAGCACGCTTACTGCGAGAGCGACAACCTAAGTTGTATGATTATTTATATGCGTTGCGCCGTAAGGATGCGGTGCTGGAGCGCCTGCGGTTAATGCAGCCGGTGTTGCATGTTTCAGGTATGTTTGCCGCCGAGCGCCATTGTTTGGCGCCCGTGTTGCCGCTGGCTTGGCATCCCGCTAACCGTAATGCGCTGATTGTCTGTGACTTGCATGCTGATATCACGCCACTGTTAGAGTTGGATGCGGAAGCGATTAAAGCCCGCCTCTATACCCGTCACAGTGAACTGGCTGAGGGTGAGCTGCCAATTCCACTGAAGTTGATTCATATTAATAAAAGCCCCGTGGTTGCGCCGTTGGCGGTGTTGCGTGATGAAGATAATCAGCGCTTGGGTTTTGACCATGAAATGTTGCATGCAAATTATGCCCTACTTAAAGAGCATGCTGAGCAATGGCAGGACAAACTAGCGGTTGTTTATCAGGATCAGCGTGGGTTTGCAGAGCAAGACGTAGAGCAGCAACTTTACAATGGTTTTTTAGGTCCGCGAGATCGCAAGCTCAGTGATGGGGTGCGACATGCTGCGCCTGAACAGTTGCAGCCTGAACTTTGGCCGTTTGATGATGAGCGCTTGTCAGAGTTACTGTTCCGTTATCGCGGTCGTAACTACCCGCATACTTTGAGTGAGAGTGAGCTGCAACAGTGGGTATTGTTTTGCCGTGGGCGTTTAACGGGTGAGCACATTGGCGCACCACTTACTATGGCGGATTACCTTAAGGCGTATGCTGAGCTGACTCCAGAGCAGCAGTTAAACCCTGCTGTACAAGCATGGCGTCATTATATTCATGAGGTAGAGTTGCGTTATCAGCTGTAGGCTGCATATAGGGTTATATAATCTAGATGTAAAAACGCCCTGCAAGCAGGGCGTTAATAACATATCACTAAAGTTGCTGAGGGTTAGTCGAGCAAAGTAACCCAAGATTCAACAGTGTCACCACCCCATTTGGCTTTCCATTCCTTGAGGATTTTGTGATTACCACCTTTGGTTTCAATCACTGCGCCAGTATGTGGGTTGTTGTACTGCTTAGTTTGACGTGGTTTGCGGGTGCGGGTTTTAGTTTTAACAGCACCGCGCTCTGCCGCTTGTGGGTCAATAATGACGGTAATATCGCGTAGAGACTTATTGTACTCAGCCATGAGTGCGCGCAGTTTTTCTTCAAACTCGAGTTCTTTTTGTAAGTTACTGTCTTGCGATAAGTTCGCTAAGCGCTTTTCCAGCTCTTTAATGCGCTCTTTAGTTTCGCGGAATTCATTAATCAATGACATTTTAGATAATCCTATTAAAAGTGTTTATTTCAAGGTTAAGGATTGTCGAGCGTGTCCGTAGTCACCAGTAAACCAGTGAGACTCTATAAAACTCCAGTGCCTCAATCGTTATGCAAAGCTATTCTTGAGATTCCTTAATTGCTGCTAATCATAGGCTCATGCACTGAATATGTAAAGAGTACTAGTTGTAAGAGGCTGTGAATTGTGAGTTTGTGCACATGTTTATATATTTTTCCATTGTTATCAGGTTGATTTGTTTTCTTTGACCACATATTGAGCAAGGTTTATATAGTGAATCAGTTTGCTCTTTATTTATATTTTGTTTCTATTTGAAAGCTGATTCTAAGTATATATAAGTGCAATCGGCACAGTTTTGTGAGTGTGCTAGGGAGCACTGCATTGTGCAGCTTAAGCATTGCTTTGCTGACGTGGCGGCTGGAGAGCGGTAGAATGAGGCCAGTTATTTTTAATAATAAACAATCCTTTTTCGTTGGAGTTTTGCATGCACACGTTTCGCCTTATTATTGCTTGCCCTGACCGGGTTGGTATTGTCGCCAAAGTCAGTAACTTTTTAGCGACCTATAACGGCTGGATTCATCAAGCAAGCCATCACTCGGATGAGCAGAGCGGTTGGTTTTTTATGCGCCATGAAATTCGCGCGGAGTCATTGCCATTCGATTTAGAAGGCTTCAAGCAGGCGTTTACTCCCATTGCCAATGAGTTCTCCATGACTTGGCAGGTCACCGACTCAGCGGTTAAAAAGCGTGTGGTATTAATGGCCAGCCGCGAATCGCATTGCTTGGCCGACCTTCTGCACCGTTGGCACCGCAATGAGCTGGATTGTGAGATTCCTTGCGTGATTGCTAATCACGATGACTTGCGCAGTATGGTCGAGTGGCACGGAATCCCATTTTTCCATGTGCCAGTGGATCCTAAAGATAAGGAGCCAGCCTTTGCTGAGGTGAGTCGCTTAATTGATGAGCATGAAGCAGATTGTGTGGTGTTGGCCCGCTATATGCAGATTCTGCCGCCTGATTTGTGTCAGAAATATCATGGTCGAGTGATTAATATCCATCACAGTTTCTTGCCGTCGTTTGTCGGTGCTAAGCCTTACCATCAAGCAGCTTTGCGTGGCGTTAAACTCATTGGTGCGACTTGCCACTATGTGACTGAAGAGCTGGATGCGGGACCTATTATTGAACAAGATGTGGTACGTGTGAGCCACCGTGACCGAGTTGAAGATATGGTGCGCAATGGTAAGGACGTGGAGAAAATGGCCTTAGCGAGAGGTTTGCGCTACCACTTACAGGACCGTGTGTTGATTCACGATAATAAAACTGTGGTGTTTGACTGATTCGGCAGCTATTCGCCGTAGCAGCAGGCTGCATTGCAATTGTTTGCGTACTATTGCACAAGTAGAAATTGAACGTGGAGGGCGATGAGGTGAGTAATGATGAAAATCAGCAGCAGCTAGCCCTCCAAGCAACTGTGCAGCCAGTGCCAACCTTAGGTGAGGGGTGTCTTAGTCGGTTTGATCCTGAATCTCTGAATCCAGAGCAGGGCGCTGATTTTTCTGCAGCAGAGCAGCTGCGACGCCAATTGCTTGCTCCGTATAGCGGGTCGCAAGCGGATGAGTAATAGCGTTGCAGGTTAGGCTATTGCTGCCGCAGTCCGCTGTTTAAAGTGGACTGCGGCGGCCTCTTCTAAAGTATAAATGTGCAGGCTTCACTGCAGCATTTTCTTAATTGCTTGCTCTTCGCTGATTAACACTTGCTGGCGCGCATCAATGCGCGAAGCCAGCGGGAAGTTATTGCTGGCTCGGCGTTTGGCGTAGTCCAGTTGTTCGATGGCTTGAGTGTAGTCACCAACTCGAGCAAAGTACTCTGCGCGGGCCTCATGCAAACCGATGATGTTGTTGGCTAAGCCGCGAATTTCAGCCACTTCAAACCAAATGTCGGGATCATTTGGCCGCAACTTAAGAAGCTGGTTAATGGTTTTTTCTGCACCAGCGATATCTTTTTGGCGCAGCTGTATTTCATACTTGGCGCTGAGCAATGGAAAGTTTTTTGGGTGACGTTGCAGTAAAGCATCAACGCGCTTATTTGCTTGATTAAATTGCCGCTTGCTGAGCTCTATATCAACCCCAGCGAGATTATAAATAATGCTGTCGGGTGATTTTTTCAGCAAAACATCTAAATTGGTGCGTGCTTCATCCAGTTGACCGCTGCGGGTTAAGGCCAGCACTAATCCATAGCGAGCGGCGTCGGAGCTGGGGTCGTCACTGAGCATGCTACGAAAACGCTTGAGTGCTAAGCCAGAAGTGTCTTCGAAAGTCAGCTGCACGCGGGCGCGGATCAGCTGGTAGTAAAGGCTGTCGAGAATACCCTGGTCGTCATACTGCTCGGCGCGGTTGCGGGTGTCAGCTATCCTTGATTCAGAGATCGGGTGCGTCAGTAAAAACTCAGGGGGCATGCGGTCGTAGCGGTATTGACGCATTAAGCGTTCGAATATGCTAGGCATGGCCCGTGGATTAAAACCGGCTTTCTGCAGATTGACTAAGCCAATGCGGTCGGCCTCTTGCTCATTTTGCCGAGAAAAGCGGCGTTGCTCTTGAATGGCAGCAGCTTGGGTGGAGGCAATGGCAGCAATACCAAGGTCACCACCACCGGCTGCAGCTGCAACAATCCCCGCCAGCATTGCTGCCATGATGGGGACCTGCATACGCTTTTGCGCTTCTAGGCCGCGGGCAAAGTGCCGTTGTGATAAGTGCGCCAATTCGTGGGCCATGACTGAGGCGTATTCTGCTTCGGTTTGTGCGTGCAGTAGGAGGCCGCCGTTTACACCAATAATACCGCCCGGCGCAGCAAACGCGTTCAACTGCGGGCTGGCGAGAATAATAAACTCAAGGCGCCGGTCATTGAGCTGGCTAGACTCAGCCAAGCGGTAGACGCTTCTTTCTACGTAGTCTTTAAGTAGTGGGTCTTCGAGCTGGCGTACTTGGCCGCGTAAGATACTTAACCAGGCGCGCCCCAGTTGGTGTTCTTTTTCTGGAGAAACAATCGCAGAACTGGAGTCGCCCAGCGAGGGTAAATCGCTGGCGAGTACAGGGGGGCTGAGCAGGCAAGCTAGCAGCAATAAAGCTGGGCGGAAGAACGTCATAGCACTCTCTTTGCAGGTTAAGCAGGCACTTAAGTTACAATGCGCAGGGTATGTGAGCAAGGGCAGCCAGTAAAATGACTGTCGGCCCATGGTAGACCTTAGCTCATGGGCAATCTTGGTTATTAAAATAGGGGTGTTATGAGTACGCAAAATATAGCGCATGATGTGGAGCTGGATGCCTGTGGCTTGGCTTGTCCAATGCCATTGTTGAAGGCCAAGTTGGCACTCAATGAAATGGCTGTAGGAGCTGTGCTAAAAGTCTTGGCTACGGATGCTGGCTCCCAGCGTGACTTTCGATCTTTTGCGAAGCTGGCCGGTCACAGTCTGCTGCAAGAAAAGGTTGAGCAGACTGTGTTTATTTATTGGTTGCGTAAAGAGTGCTGAGTCCGCTTTTAACTGCCGGCGTTTAGCTCTTGGGCGACACGCAAAACTTCCGCGGCGTGATCTTTGACTTTTACTTTGCGCCATTCGTGGCGTAAGACGCCGTTTTTATCAATTAAAAACGTACTACGTTCAATGCCTAGGTGCTCTTTGCCGTAGAGTTTTTTTAACTTAATAACGTCGAACTGTTTGCAGAGTGTTTCCTCGGGATCACTGATCAGTTCAAATGGAAACTCATGTTTGGCTTTAAAGTTTTCATGGGTGCGCATGCTGTCCCGAGAAACACCAAAAATAAGAGTGTTGGCGGCGGCAAACTGATCATGTAAGTCACGAAAGTCTTGGCTTTCAGTGGTGCAGCCAGGTGTATTGTCTTTTGGATAAAAGTACAAGACGATTTGCTGCCCAGCTAAAGCGCTTAACTCCACCTCAGTATTGCTGGTTGCTGCTGCGGTGAAGTTAGTAACAGGTTGGTTGAGCATAATAAATCCTCGAGATTAAGGTATTTGCGGACGCCAAGGTTCAATGAGTGCATCTAAGTTGAGGGCGTCGGCGAAATCTAAAAACTGATCGCGTAACCAGTTGATTTGAGTGCTGGCTAGCAGGGTTACGGTAATCGTAGCATTGAGCATGGTGGTATTGGTCTGTGGTGCTTGAAAGGTGTCGTAGGTGATGTTTTCTAAGCCTATGTCATGGTCGGCAAAAAACTGACACAACTCGGCAAGAATATCCGGTCGATATAAAGCGCTCACATAAACAATATAGGGCAGAGCCTGCGGGCGAGTTTCTTCGTCCTCACTGCGAGTGTGTGTAAGCTGCAGTTTGTGGCGCTTAGCCAAACTTGGCAGACTGCTTTCTAGGCGTGCTAATGCGTCCCAGGTGCCGCCGGCTTGAACGATGAGTACGCTGTAGTGTCCATGACGTGTTAAACGGCTGCTGACAACAGAGCAGCGGTTTTCTTGGCAGGCACGGCAAATGACATTGGTCAGTTCCAGTGGATCACTGCCCATTGCACTGATGAGTACATATTGTTCACGTAAGGGTAAGACAGACATTAAGCATTCCAGACAGTTGGTTTTAGCGTGTTTTACGCCTTTAAGCACACTAGAGTAACGAAAAGATAGAGCAAGTGGAATGCTCAAAGACGCGAGCAGTGCTTGTGCAAGGTGAAAGGCATCAGTAACATTACTGCTCTAGTATATTTCTATTATTTTTTGGCAGGAGCGGTTGCATGATTTCGGGCAGTATGGTCGCAATAGTCACGCCCATGGATGCGCAAGGCGCACTTGATTGGCAAGCATTAACGAAGCTTGTTGATTTTCATCTGCAAGAAGGAACCAGTGCCCTAGTTGTTGTGGGTACTACAGGTGAGTCCGCTACTTTGAATGTTGAAGAGCATGTGGAAGTGATTCGACGTGTTGTTGAGCAGGCTAATGGTCGTATTCCGGTGATTGCTGGGACGGGCGCGAACTGCACCCGTGAAGCAGTAGCTTTGACACGTAACGCACAGAAAGTAGGTGCTGATGCGTGCTTGCTGGTAACCCCTTATTACAACAAGCCAACGCAAGAAGGCTTATACCAACACTTTAAACACATTGCTGAGGCTGTCGCTATTCCACAGATTCTGTACAACGTCCCTGGGCGTACAGTGTGTGATATGCAAGCTGATACCGTAGTGCGTTTAGCCTCAATCGAAAATATTGTCGGTATCAAAGAAGCAACCGGTGATATTGCGCGAGCTAAAGATATTATTGCCCGTGTACCGAGTGATTTTTATGTCTACTCCGGTGATGATGCAACAGCCTACGAGTTGATGCTAGCTGGTGGTAAAGGCAATATTTCGGTGACGGCTAACATCGCTCCACGTGCAATGCAGGAACTTTGTGTGGCAGCAATGGCCGGTGATGCGGCGACTGCCAAAGCCTTGAATGATCAGTTGATGCCGCTGCATCAAAACTTATTTTTAGAGGCCAACCCAATTCCCGTTAAGTGGGCACTGTGCGAGATGGGCTTGATTCAACAAGGTATCCGCTTGCCATTGACCTGGTTCAGCGAGCAGTACCACGACACTTTACGCCAGGCCATGCGTCAGTCCGGCATTTTGAACTAAATCTGAGGTTTTAAAACGCATGAAGCGATTTGCAGGAATATGTTTGTTAGCAGTCACTGCTAGCAGCTTGACGGGATGTGGTTGGTTATGGGGTAAAGAGGGTTATTTCCGTGATCGCGGCGGTGACTACCTAGAGGCACGTCCAACACCTGTAATGCAGACACCGGAACATGCGCAGGTCAAGCACCTTGATCCTTTGCTACCTATTCCGCACCGTATCGCTTCTATCGAGTCGGCTGAGAATAGCGCAGTGCCGCGTCCGCAGCCTTTGCCAACCAGTGCGTTTACTGGAGACTTCAGTATTCAAAAAAGCGGTCCGCTCAGTTGGGTGGTCGCACAGCGTATTCCTGCCCAAGTTTGGCCAGTTGCACAGCAGTTCTTTGAAGACCATGGCTTTAAAATCGCTGCTGAGCGTCCACATTTAGGCGAGTTTGTAACCCAGTGGCAAGCACCTAGCGAGCTTGATCCAAGTTTAGCTCGACAAGTTTGGGGCAGTGCTACGGGCAATCAGCAAACGCGTTTTCGTGTGCGTATTGAGCCGGGTGTGCAACGCAATAGCAGTGAAGTCTTTATTGACCAAGCACAGCGTGGCTCTGCCACAGCATCTAATGCAGCTTGGACGGATAACAGCACCACAGGCGTTGAGGCCGGAGCGCTACTTGGCGAGTTAAATGATTACCTGACCCAGCGCAATGAGAAAGGTGACTCCTTCTCATTACTAGCCAGCCAAACCTACGATACGCCTAAGCGTGTGGCCTTAATTGATGGCGGCAACGGCATTAAAGTGCTGCGCCTCGATGCCACCTTTGATCGTGCTTGGTCCAGTGTTGGACGGGCGTTAAGTGGCGCTGATATTCAAGTGGATGACTTAAACCGCAGTACTGGGTTGTACTACATCGACTTGGCACAAAAGGCTAAAAAAGATGAGCCAGGTTTCTTTAAACGCTTATTTAGCGCAAAAAAGAAAGCTGCTGAAACAGCGAGCACGGAACGTTACATTGTGCGTTTGACGGCTATTAACCAACAGGTTTTTGTCAGTGTCGAGCGCAACCTTGATACCTTGGCGCCGGCTGAGGTCACCGAGCGTATTTTAGAGAAGATTCGCAGCAATCTAGACTAATCCATTGCCCCTCAATAACACAGCAGGCGAAACTTAGATTTCGCCTGCTGTGTTTCCAACCTTAGGAAATTTGCAATGAGCAACCAGCCTCAACTGAGCTTGAAGAAACTTTACTCAGGCAAAGTGCGTGATCTGTATGAAATTGATGCAAAGCGCATGTTAATGGTCGCAAGCGACCGCATTTCAGCGTTTGATGTTATTTTAGAGCAGCCAATCCCCGAGAAAGGAAAAATCCTCACGGAAATTTCTAATTTTTGGTTTAGCAAGCTTGCGCACTTAGTGCCGAATCATTTTACTGGCGATCAAGTCCGTGATGTGGTTAGTGCTGATGAATTAGCCTTAGTGGAAGGCCGTGCTGTGGTTGCTAAGCGCCTGAAGCCAGTGGCGATTGAGGCCATTGTTCGCGGCTACTTGGTCGGTACTGGCTGGAAAGAGTATCAGCGCAGCGGCACCGTCTGTGGCATTGAGTTGCCAGCGGGTTTGCAAGAAGCACAGCAGTTACCCGAACCCATTTTTACCCCATCGACAAAAGCAGAAGTGGGTGATCATGATGAAAATATCAGTTTTTCCCAGTGCATCGAAATCATTGGTGAAGAGCTTGCTGTGCAGGTGCGTGATGTGTCTATTGCACTGTATAAAGCAGCAGTTGAGTATGCGGCAACGCGCGGCATTATTATTGCCGATACTAAGTTTGAGTTTGGCTTAGACGAAGACGGTACTTTAACGCTGATGGATGAGGTTTTAACACCTGACTCAAGTCGTTTCTGGCCTGCAGACAGCTATCAGGTTGGCAGTAATCCACCAAGTTTCGATAAGCAATTTGTTCGGGACTGGCTAGAGGCCAGTGGTTGGAATAAAGAGCCGCCAGCACCTGTTATTCCTGATGACGTTGCGCAAAAAACCGCAGATAAATACCGCGAAGCATTGTTGCGTTTGACGCAGTAAGTCGGTAGCTGTTTCACCCATTTGCCTTGCGTTTTAATTTTTGAGAAAGGTTGCTTCATGTCTGCATCATTTGTTCATTTACGTGTGCACAGCGAGTTTTCAGTGGTGGATGGCATTGTGCGCATCAAGCCGCTGATTAAAGCTGTAAGTGATGCAGGGATGCCCGCGGTTGCCGTAACAGACCAAAACAACATGAGTTCTTTGGTTAAGTTTTACACAGCAGCGCAAAAGGGCGCAGTGAAACCTATTGCAGGGGCAGATATCTGGCTGGCCAGTGCAGAAGAAGATGGCCCGCTAACGCGCATGACCTTGTTAGTCGTCAATCCCGAAGGTTACCGCAATCTCACTGAATTGATTTCACTGGGCTATACCCAAGGTCAGCACAATGGTTTGGTTGTTATTCAGCGTGAATGGGTTGTGCGCTTTGCTGCGGGATTAATTGCTTTATCTGGGGCGAAAGAGGGTGAGATTGGTTTAGCACTGTTGGCCGGTGAAACAGCTAAAGCTGAGCAATTGCTGGCGAGCTGGCAAGGGGTTTTTACTGATCGCTTTTATTTGGAGCTGCAACGCACCGAGCGCCCCAACGATGAAGAGCATGTGCATGCTGCAGTGGCGTTAGCTGCGCGCAGTGGTGTGCCTGTGGTTGCAACCAATGATGTGCGTTTTTTGCGTAAAGAAGACTTTGAAGCGCACGAAACACGGGTGTGCATCGGGGAGGGGCGAGCGTTAGATGACCCACGCCGGCAGCGGGTGTATTCCGAGCAGCAATATTTAAAAACGCCAGAAGAAATGGCTGAGTTGTTTGCCGATATCCCAGAAGCATTACGCAACAGCGTTGAGATTGCTAAGCGCTGTAATATCGAAGTGCAATTGGGTACGCACTTTTTGCCGGACTTCCCTGTGCCTGAGGGCATGACTATTGGTGAGTACCTCAGTCAAGTCTCTTTTGAAGGTTTAGAAGAGCGTCTGTCGGTTACTTTGCCTAAAGACACTCCAGATTACGCCGCAAAGCGCCAAGTGTATGACGATCGCCTCACCTTTGAGTTGAATATTATTAACCAGATGGGCTTTCCTGGTTACTTCTTGATCGTTATGGACTTTATCCACTGGGCGAAAAACAATGGCGTACCAGTGGGGCCGGGACGAGGTTCTGGGGCCGGTAGTTTAGTGGCGTATGTACTGCACATTACTAACATTGACCCCTTATTGTACGACCTGCTTTTTGAGCGCTTCCTGAACCCTGAGCGGGTTTCCATGCCTGACTTTGACGTGGACTTCTGCATGGATGGCCGCGATCGCGTGATTGACTATGTGGCTGATCGTTATGGGCGTGAGGCGGTCAGTCAAATTATTACCTTTGGTACTATGGCGGCGAAAGCTGTAGTGCGTGATGTGGCGCGGGTGCAAGGCAAAGCCTATGGCTTGGCTGATCGTCTGTCGAAAATGATTCCATTTGAGCCTGGCATGACTCTCGGTAAGGCCTTTGCCGCAGAGGAGGCCTTACGGGACTTCTTAGCGGTGGACGAAGAGGCTGCAGAAATTTGGGAGATGGCGCTCAAGCTTGAGGGAATTACCCGCGGTACCGGTAAACATGCCGGTGGTGTGGTGATTGCGCCAACCAAGCTAACGGATTTTTCGCCAGTTTCGTGCGATGAAGACGGTGAGGGGTTAGTCACACAGTTTGACAAGGATGATGTTGAGTCCGCTGGGCTGGTGAAGTTTGACTTCTTAGGCTTGCGCACCCTAACCATTATTAAATGGGCGTTGGAGAATATTAACCGCGACCGCGCCAAACTCAATGAGCCACCGCTGGACATTGATTTTATTCCGCTGGACGACAAGCCCACTTATCAAATGCTGCAGCGTGCAGAAACCACTGCGGTGTTCCAGCTTGAATCGCGCGGTATGAAAGAGCTGATCAAAAAACTCAAGCCTGACTGCTTGGAAGACCTCATTGCTCTGGTTGCCTTATTCCGCCCCGGCCCTTTGCAATCGGGCATGGTTGACGACTTTATTAACCGTAAGCATGGTCGAGCAGAGCTGGCTTATCCGCACCCAGACTATCAATACGCAGGTTTGGAGCCTGTTCTAGAGCCCACTTACGGGATTATTCTCTATCAAGAACAGGTGATGCAGATTGCTCAGGTGATGGCTGGTTACTCCCTCGGTGAAGCAGATATGTTGCGCCGTGCTATGGGTAAAAAACAGCCGGAAGAAATGGCGCAGCAGCGCGGCGGTTTTATTGCGGGTTGTAAAAACAACAATATTGATGCTGATCTGGCCGGTAATATTTTTGACTTGGTTGAGAAATTTGCCGGTTACGGTTTTAACAAGTCGCACTCGGCAGCCTACGGTCTAGTCTCGTATCAAACCGCTTGGTTAAAGCAGCATTACCCGCCGCAATTTATGGCGGCAGTGTTGTCGGCGGATATGGATAACACCGATAAAGTGGTTATTCTGGTTGATGAATGCCGCAGTATGAAATTGCGTCTGGTTGCGCCGGATGTAAATCAGTCGGAATATAAGTTTACGGTCAACGATGAAGGGCATGTGGTTTACGGGCTTGGCGCGATTAAAGGTGTGGGTGAGGGGCCGGTAGAAGCCATTGTTAGTGCGCGCGGTAATCAGCCCTTTAAGGATCTATTCGATTTTTGTGCACGCATGGATCTCAAACGTATCAATAAGCGCACTCTGGATGCATTAGTGCGCAGCGGTGCCTTAGACCGTATGGGACCGTATTTCTCTGAGCAGTTGGATGAATACCTGGCGGGTATTGACCGTAACCGCGCGGTGCTGTTGGCGGCGATGGAAGAGGCACTAAAAACTGCGGATCAAGCCGCGCGTAATCTAGAAAGCGGGCATATGGACTTGTTTGGCGATATTTTAGCTGAGCAAGAGGTGGATATTTATGCGCAATACCGCAATGCTCGCGAGCTGACCTTAAAAGAGCGCTTGAAAGGTGAAAAAGACACCCTAGGCTTGTACCTGACAGGCCACCCTATTGATGAGTATGAGGGTGAAGTGCGGCGTTTTGCGCGCCAGCGTCTGGTTGATTTGCGGCCATCCCGTGATACGCAAACTGTTGCTGGCTTAATTATCAGCTTGCGGGTAATGCGCAACAAAAAAGGCGATCGCATGGGCTTTATTGTCCTTGATGATCGCTCGGCGCGGGTTGAGGTGTCTTTGTTTTCTGAAGCTTTTAATCAGGCGCAAGCGCTATTGCAAACTGATGCTTTAGTGGTGGTGGAAGGCGAAGTCAGTCATGATGACTTCTCAGGTGGTTTACGTGTACGGGCCAAGCGTGTGATGAGTCTTGAAGAGGCACGCACCGGTTTAGCAGAAAGTTTACGCTTGAATGTGTCTGTGACAGACTTAAGTCGTGACAGCTTAGCGCGGCTAAAAGCATTACTATTACAATATAAAGGCCAATGCCCGCTGACGGTGAACTATAACGGTGGCAGTGCTAAAGCACTTTTAGAGTTTTCCAGTGACTGGCAAATTGAGCCAACAGACGATCTTATTCAGGCATTACGTGACCTATTTGGTCGTGATAACGTCTTTTTGCATTATCGTTAGTATCAGTGCGTCGACTTGATGCCGAGCCTGTAGAGGCTCTACGCGATAAAATATTTGGTGATTTACGCACTGCTATTGCGTAAATCTTTAACATTGCAGCACGGCCTGACCGCCGTAACAGAAAAATGGATGCCCCTGATGAACCCTAGTTTTTTGGATTTTGAACAGCCCATTGCCGATCTTCAGGCGAAAATTGAAGAGTTACGATTGGTAGGTAATGACAACGATTTAAATATTGGCGATGAGGTTTCGCGCCTGCAGGAAAAAAGTAACTCACTGACCAAGAGTATTTTTTCTAACTTAACCAGCTGGCAGATTGCCCGCATGGCGCGCCATCCGCAGCGCCCTTACACGCTGGATTATATTGAGCATCTGTTTACTGAATTTGAAGAGCTGCATGGTGACCGTCACTTTGCGGATGATGCTGCTCTAGTGGGCGGCATTGCGCGCTTTAATGGTAAGCCAGTGATGGTGATTGGTCATCAAAAAGGCCGTGAAGTGCGTGAGAAAGTACGTCGCAACTTCGGTATGCCGCGCCCAGAAGGCTACCGCAAAGCCTGCCGTTTAATGGAGATGGCTGAGCGTTTTAAAATGCCAATTTTCACTTTTATTGATACACCAGGTGCTTACCCAGGTATTGATGCTGAAGAACGTGGCCAAAGTGAAGCCATTGCTTGGAATCTACGGGTGATGTCCCGTCTGAAAACACCAATTATTTCTACAGTGATTGGTGAGGGCGGTTCCGGTGGTGCTTTGGCGATTGGTGTCTGTGACCGTTTGAATATGCTGCAGTATTCCACTTATGCGGTGATTTCTCCGGAAGGCTGTGCCTCGATCTTATGGAAAACCTCTGACAAAGCTCCAGAAGCAGCAGAGGCTATGGGAATTACTGCTGAGCGTTTGCAAGGATTAAAAATTGTGGACCATGTGATTTCTGAGCCACTAGGTGGTGCGCACCGTGATGTGCCGAAAGTGGTTGAGACAATGCGTGAAGCCTTGGCTGAGCAGTTGGATGAGTTGCTCACTTTGGATACTGAAGAGCTCTTAGCGCGTCGCTATGAAAAGCTGATGGGCTTTGGTATCGCTTAACTGTTTTGCTGTGTTGCAGCTCTGGCGTATCCCAAGCATTGTTTTGAATACGCCTTGCAGCCTGATGTGCGAGGCTGTGCCTTATGTTAAATATCGAACAACACCTGCTAAAGACTCTCCAGCCTTGGCGTAACTGCTCAGCATTATGCGTAGCATTTTCCGGCGGTATGGACTCCACTGTGTTGCTGCATGCTTTGGCTCGGCTAGCGCAGCAGCATCACTTGCCTGAGTTGCGGGCCATTTATATACATCACGGCTTGCAAGAGGCTGCACAAACTTGGCCGGCACACTGCCAGAGTATTTGCGCGCAATTACAGATTCCTTTAGTGGTGCTTGAGGTGGATGTGGCAGCCTCTGCCAGTGTCGAGCAGGCGGCTAGAGTGGCGCGCTATGCCGCGTTTGAACAGCACTTGGCGCAAGATGAAGTATTGTTAATGGCGCAGCATCAGGATGATCAGGCTGAAACCTTACTGTTTCGTTTAATGCGTGGCACCGGTGTGGCAGGGCTGCGAGGCATTCCTGAAACCCGTGCCTTGCCCCGTGGGCAGGTGTTGCGGCCGCTCTTGGCTGTCAGTCATCAGCAGTTATTGGCATATGCACAGCAGCAGCAATTGTCTTGGATTGAAGATCCCAGCAATGCCACCGATGAGTTTGATCGCAACTATCTGCGCCGCCAAGTTATTCCCGCTTTGAAAACACGTTGGCCGGCTATGCAGCAAAGCCTGCAACGTACCGCCCAGCACATGGATGAAGCGCAGCAGTTATTAGATGAGCTGGCAAAAGAGGATTTGCTGCGCGTTGGTGTCGACCCTGCACAGCAGTGGTTTGATTTACCTTGTTTGTATATGGCTGGTCTGCGCGAGCTAAGCTTACTGCGGCAAAAAAACCTTTTACGTTATTGGCTCAGTCCTTTTACTTTGCTGCCAGATGCCGCGCATTGGGCCAGTTGGGAAACCTTACGTGATGCGCAGGACGATGCACAGCCAGTTTGGCAGTTGCACGATGGTGCGCTGCTACGCAGTCAAGATAAACTGTATTGGCTTACTGCATTCTGGTTGCAAGCGCCGCCGGATTTGGCTTTGACTATCACTGAGGCGGGTTGCTACGCCTTACCTGCTAACGGGTATTTACGGGTTGAGGGTGAGGTTCGTGCGCCATTGCAGGTGCGCTATCGACAGGGTGCTGAGCGTTTTTTTATTGCCGGTCGCGGGCATCGAGATCTAAAGCGCTTATTGCAAGAGTGCGGAGTGCCAACTTTTTTGCGTGCACGTCTGCCCATTGTGTTTTTAGATCAGCAGCCTGTGGCTTTGGCGAACTTTCCAGCACTCAATCATCCTCAGCTACAAGGCTTAACGCTGACTTGGCATCCTCATGCGCTTCAGAGCTGTTAGATGTCGGGCATCACTTTAGCTGTTAGTTAAAGGGGCTAAAAAGGCGCTAAGAGGTGGCTTGCCTCATAAAACTTGTTTTTTAGTGTTTTCTTGGTTTGAGTCATAAACAGCTTTCGCGTAGACTGTTCTCCCGTCTATTAGTTGATTTGTGCAGGTGCTTAAATGCTCCTGCAGCGCTTGAATTTTAATTGCATTTTTTCAAGCACAGCTTTCAATGCTTATCTTCGGCGGCTTGCCGCTTAAACGCAGAATCCAGGGTTATTTATGACGCGCTACATCTTCGTCACAGGCGGTGTTGTTTCTTCATT
>SMER01000034.1_pt1 | contig 30239 bp, 20 predicted proteins | sample 2456411 | NCBI WGS metagenome assembly SMER01 (sample SAMN10132597, study PRJNA489261) | soil metagenome | isolation source: day1 antibiotic-silt loam soil ammended with raw manure from dairy cow... | place: USA | collected 2015-05-01 | reverse complement strand
AGCCTATTTAGGCATGTTGATGTTCATATCATATCTCACAAGCCGAAAGGGAACGAATAATGATGCTTTCTTTCGCGCCAATCGATCATCAAAATGGTACGTAGTAGCATTCGGAATGATTGGCACCTCCATATCGGGAGTCACATTTATATCTGTTCCAGGGTGGGTCAGCACCATTGATATGACCTATATGCAAATGGTGTTGGGCTTTTTCTCTGGCTATATGGTCATTGCTTATGTCTTGTTGCCGCTCTATTATAGACTCAATCTCACTACAATTTATGGTTATCTCGACACCCGCTTTGGGAGTAAATCATACAAAACAGGAGCCTGGTTTTTTCTACTCTCCAAAATTGTTGGTGCAGCGGCACGGCTCTATTTAGTGGCGTTTATCCTTCAGTCGCTTGTGTTCAATGCACTTGGAGTTCCTTTCATTATCACTGTCATTGGCATTATTTTAATTATCTGGCTCTATAGTTTCAAAAGTGGAATTAAAACAATTATCTGGACCGATTGGGTGCAAACGCTCTTGTTCATCACCGCATTGGTGCTTATTGTTTGGCAATTAGCCACACAAATGGGTCTCGACTTTGGAGGTATTGTCAGTGCAGTAAAAGAGAGCCCGCACTCACGCATTTTCGAATTCGATAGTTGGTCGAGCACTCAAAACTTCTTTAAACAGTTTTTTAGTGGCATGTTCATCACCATTGTAATGACAGGACTGGATCAAGACCAAATGCAAAAGAACTTGACGTGTAAAAATCTGAAAGATGCACAGAAGAATGTTATATCTTATGGTTTTGCTTTTGTTCCAATGAATTTCTTGTTTCTATCGTTGGGCGTGTTGTTATTGCTTTTTGCTCAACAAAACAATATAATGTTGCCTGAAGTAGCCGATCAAATATTGCCCATGCTTGCCAGCGAACATATGGGACCAACAGTGTTGGGAATATTTATTGTAGGTATTGTAGCGGCAGCATTTTCAAGTGCCGACTCCGCTCTGGCATCACTCACCACTTCCTATTGTGTAGATATTTTGGGGATGAAAAGCTCAAATGGCTCAGAAGAGTTAGAAAAAAAGAACATCCGCACCCGACGCATTACCCACGTAGTGATAAGTGCTGTTTTTATTGTCCTCATCATGATTATTCATGCCATTGGGTCTGACAGTATTATCAATGTAATATACCGAATGGCATCATACACCTACGGACCTTTACTGGGGCTATACATTGCAGGACTTTACACAAAGTTGAAGCCAATGGACAAGTTGGTTCCTTACATAGCCATTGCTGCACCCATATTGTGCTATGGGCTCGAGGTTCTGATGATGCATGTTTACAACTATAAAATGGGATACGAAATGCTGCTTATCAATGGTGGACTCACAGTGTTAGGATTGTGGATTATATCGTTGAGGAATAACAATAATGCACCTTCGCCTACTTCAAGAGTATAAACAACTAATAAAAACAATAAAACAATGATTATAAAAAGTGCTGAATTTGTTATAAGTAATACCGATCATACAAGTTGCCCGCAAGATGGGAAACCCGAATATGCTTTTATTGGACGCTCAAATGTGGGTAAGTCCTCATTGATAAATATGCTCACCAATCGAAAAGGATTGGCCATGACTTCGTCCACACCTGGAAAGACAATGCTTATCAATCATTTCTTAATCAACGACGAATGGTATTTGGTAGATTTACCTGGTTATGGCTATGCCCGCCGAGGAAAAGAGAACCGCGAGAAGTTGAGAGAAATCATAGAAGACTATGTGTTGGAACGCACCGCTATGACATCGCTCTTTGTTTTGGTTGACAGCCGACACAAACCTCAAGCGATCGACTTGGAGTTTATGGAGTGGTTGGGCGAAAATGGTGTACCTTTCTCCATTGTGTTCACAAAGGGAGACAAGCAGGGCACAGGCAGATTGAGCATGAATGTGGGTCAATACAAAACAGAGATGTTGAAAACATGGGATGAATTGCCTCCTATTTTTGTTACATCGGCCGAAACAGCTGTGGGCAAAGAAGATATTCTGAAGTATATTGATAAGGTTAATAAGAGTTTGTGATTTTGTATTCAAAGCTTTCATCTTTGATGATGTGATTTTTGTATTCAAAGCTTCCAGCTTTGATAATGTTTCTGTTTATAGATAACCTATACAATTGCAAGAAAAAACAAAAAGCTATTGTTTATGCCTAAAAGAAAAATTACCCTTTTTGAAGCTCTAATTCCGATTTTTATTTTAATTGTCTTCTTAGCTATTAATTATCGTGTTTTTGGAGACGAAGCTGCAAGTGGGTCTAATCAGTTCAGTTTAATTTTGGCTTCTGCAGTGGCTATGGTTATAGCTGGTATTCTTAAACTTCCTTTTTCTGAAGTGATGGAAAATGTTTCCCAAAACATAAAAGACACTGTTCCAGCTATCCTTATTTTACTTTTAGTGGGAGCATTGGCAGGCACTTGGTTGCTTAGTGGCATAGTTCCCGCAATGATTTATTACGGACTGCAAATCCTTAATCCTACTTTCTTTTTAGTTTCAGCAGTTATGATAGCTGCGTTAGTTTCCACTGCAACAGGTAGCTCATGGACCACAAGTGCCACTATTGGTATAGCTCTTATTGGCATTGGCAACTCGTTGGGAATTAATGCCGCAATGACCGCTGGTGCTGTAGTCTCTGGAGGATATTTCGGCGATAAAATGTCGCCAATGTCCGACACAACCAACTTGGCTCCAGCAGTGGCAGGAACAGACATAATCACTCATATTAGATACATGATGATTACTACTGTGCCATCGATAATTATTACATTGGTAATCTTTTTAATTATTGGATTCACCACTAAAACGCAAGGCACAGTAAACCCCGATGAGATACTTACGGCTATAACAAATAGATTTACAATTACTCCTTGGCTGTTTATTGTTCCTGCACTTGTATTGGGGCTTATAATAAGAAAAACTCCTCCCTTTGTTGCCTTATTGATAGGCGTACTTCTGGGTGCTGTATTTGCTGCAATTTTTCAACAAGATTTAATTTTAGAGCTGTCCAATAAACTAAATGGAACCAGTGCTACCTCTCTTACAATAAAAGATATGTATCACGTAGGAATGCAAAGTATAAGTAATGACACAAACATTCTGACAGGCAATCCCATTTTAGACGATAGAGCGCTTTTCTCTTCAAGTGGAATGACAGGAATGCTAAGTACCGTTGAACTGATTGTATGTGCTATGATTTTTGGTGGAAGTATGCAAGCTATCGGTGCTTTGCGTAAAATAAGCAGAGCGCTACTATCTCTGGTAAGCGGCACTGCAAGTCTTGTAGGTGCAACTATTGCTTCTGCTTTTGGAATGAATATATTGGCATCAGATCAATATTTGGCAATTGTTGTCCCGGGTAAAATGTTTTCTGAAGCGTATAAAGAAAAAGGCTTAGCTCCCGAGAATTTGAGCAGAAGTTTGGAAGATGGGGGTACAGTAACCTCTGTGCTTATTCCATGGAATACCTGTGGAGCTTACCATAGCAAAGTGTTGACGGTAGATGTATTTGATTACTTACCATTCGCTTTTTTCAATCTTATTAGTCCCTTTATGAGTATAGCGGTTGCTGCATTGGGCTATAAAATAAGATACTTGAATAGGGGTGACAAAAAATGACCCCATAGTATTTCCCAGCAGGTTACTGAATATAATAATCCAAAGCCTCTTCAATCATCCTTCTATCCGCTGTTTGATCTATCTGTATATCCCCAACATTAGCCAATAGTGTGAAATTGATAGTGTCGCCTACATTCTTCTTATCGTGTACCATCAATTGATACAGCGTATTGTAGTCCTCTCGATTGAAGTCAAACGTTCCGTAGTTTTGTTTGATAAACTGAGAAACCAACTCCAATGTCTCTTTAGGAAAGTTGCACAACTTGTGCGACAAATACAATTCTGCAACCAATCCCCATGCTACTGCATAGCCGTGAGGCACAGCTCTATCATTGTCAAGCGCAAAGCTTTCGAATGCATGACCTATTGTATGTCCAAGGTTCAATGCTTTGCGGATATTCTTTTCCAAAGGATCTTTCTCTACAATACGTTGCTTGATGAGTACTGACTCCATCACCAAATCGTTTAATAAGCTGTAGTCAATAGTTTGCAGATCGAAATTGATAGTTTTATCCCAAATAGCTTTTGAGTCCAATAGTCCGTGCTTTATCATTTCGGCATAGCCCGAGAGAATGTCTTTGTGAGTCAGTGTACTTAAAAATTCTGCAGATATAATTATGTGTAGCGCAGGATAGAAAGCCCCAATCTCATTCTTATATCCTTCGAAGTTGATACCCGTTTTACCACCTACTGCAGCATCTACTGAGCCAAGTAATGTGGTGGGGATATTGATATAAGCAATGCCTCGCTTGTAGGTGGCTGCAGCAAAACCTCCTAAATCTGTTATCATGCCTCCACCCAAATTGATGAGTAATGAGTGACGTGTAGCTCCATTTTTGGTCAAGAATTTCCAAACCTGAGCCAAGTTCTCGAGGTTTTTATTAGAGTCGTTAGCCGGGATAATAACTCGTTTTGCTTCCTGTATTTCAGGAATAGCTTCAATGAGCGGATAGCATTGTTTATCCGTATGTTCGTCGGTGAGAACAAATAGTTTGTCGTAAGTAGTTTTGTTCAGAACCGCCTTTAGGTCGTCCGTTATCTTGTTGCTTTTAATTATCTGTTGCATCTTATTTGTAGGTTTTTTTATTTGAGCGCATTATAGATTTCGTCTTGAATGCGCTTGCGCGATTTGAGTGTGTGCAGCCTGTTGGGCGATCGGTTGGGATGCACCCTGTTTGATAGGAATATAAATATCATTTGATTGTCGGGGTCAATCCAAAAGCTTGTGCCAGTGTAGCCTGTGTGTCCGTAAACAGATATGGGAGCTTGCGGACTGGTGGGACTTGCGTTGTTGTTTCGCAGATCAGGTTTGTCAAAGCCCAGCCCACGACGGCTCACGCTACTTTTGGTGGTAGTGAATAGTCGCACGGTCTCTTCACTTATCAATTGTTCGCCACCATAACTACCTCCGTTGAGGTACATCTGGAACAGCTTAGCTAAATCGTTGGCTGTTGAAAACAAACCTGCATTTCCAGATATGCCTCCAAAAAGAGCTGCTCCTTCGTCGTGTACATAGCCTCTTAGTGTTTGCTTGCGGAAAAATTGATCGTTTTCGGTGGGTGCAATATGGGCGATGCTCATATAGTTGAGCGGTTGGAATGTTGTTGTGGTTGCACCCAATTTCCTGTAGAAGTTGGTTTGAGTAAATTGGTTAAGGTCTTGTTTCGACACATTTTCAACCACCTCTTTGAGCAACATAAAGTTAAGGCAACTATAAGCATATCGGTTGACTCCTTTCAAGTTGCTATTTACAATCTCCGTGAGGAGTGTTTTTTGCATCTCTTTGCTTGCAAACATTTTTTCGGATACGGGAAGGCTAAAAGTAGGCGAATTGACAGCTGAAATCAAGTTGTTTTTAAACTTATAGTTAGTTCGTCCCCACATTCCTGCAAAACTTGCATTGTGTACGCTCGATTTTTTATTGGATAGTAGTGCACCTGTATAGCTCTCTTTATCAATTGCAAAAGTGTAGTAGGGAATATAGGGCAATATACCGGATTCGTGAAGTAGAGCTTTGCGAATAGTTATGTTAGCTTTGTTGCTGTTTTTTGTTTCTGGAATAAACTTCTGGAAGTTATCCTGCAAACGAACTTGTTTATTGTCGTACAGTTTCATGATTGCAGGCAGTGTAGCAGCTGCTTTTGTTACGGATGCTAAGTCATAAACAGTTTCATCAGTTACCTTGCTACTCACTCCATATTCAAAACTTCCAAATGATTTGTCGTAAATAACTACTCCGTCTTTGGCTATCAATATCTGACAACCAGGGTAAGCTTTTTGTCTGATGCCCTCTAACGCAATCTTCTCTATAGAGTAGAATCGCTCTGAATTTATGCCTATCTCTTCGGGTAGCTGATAGGCCAATCTTGTTTTGGCAGTTTTCATTCCGCTGTTGGCTTTGTAAGCTCCAATCGATACCGGCATTATTCCATCCATAGCTATTCCGCCAAACACGGCTTGCGCTGCGCTTATTTGCGCAAAATAATCATTGGTATGTGCCAACACAATAGATTGACTATTGCCCATTGATTTTGTAAAGCCACTCAATTGATAGGGCGATGTGAAGAAAACCATTACCGATTGTTTGCTTTTCAACTGCTCTTGAAGAGCAATCATATCGCGCGTGCTTTTTGAGTGGACGGAGTAGATGACTACATCATAATCTTCCAGCTTTTCTTTTATCTCTGCTATTTGATCCGATTGTGAAATCTGAAATGTGGCAACCTCACCATACTTTTTCAGCCATGTTTGGAAAGGAGCAATGGTGGAGACACCAATGGCTACCGATGCAATTTTGTGTTTGTCTAAGTTTTTTAAGGGCAACGTCTCTTTGTTATTCTTCATCAGGGTGATAGACGAGTCGTGCAGTTTGCGGATGAGCCATTCAGAGTAGTTGCTATTAATATTTCTGGCTACACTGTTTGTTGCAATAGGTTTGAAATTGTGCGCTCCAGTTATAAACTTATAGGCCAATATCTTGCGCACTTTTCTCTCAAGCATCTCAGCTGAAATGACGTTTTTCTCTACCGCCTCTTTCACCGATTGGAACTCTCGGGTTATATTAGGTACACCCAAAACAATATCGTTGCCTGCCAATATCGCTTTCACACTCATCGATGATTGGTTGGTCACCCCTCGCATTGCCATTCCGTCAGTAAAAGTTAGTCCCGAGAAACCCATATCATTCTTCAACAATTCTTTCCCCACACTTGGAGTCAGTGTTGAGGGCAATCCTTTAGTGAAGAGTGAGGGCACATTCAGGTGTCCCACCATCATTCCAGAGAGTCCAGAATTGATGTAAGACATAAATGGAAATAGTTCTATCTCATCTAATCTGTCTTTATTGTGTAATATGGTTGGCAGTGTTTTGTGAGAGTCATCTGCTGTATCACCATGTCCAGGAAAATGTTTGGCAACTGCCATTACACCACCATCTTCCAATCCGCGAGCATAGGCCACGCCTTTAATGGCTACATTCTCAGGTTTCTCTCCAAATGCACGGTCGCCAATAATGGGATTATTGGGATTACTATTGACATCGAGTACAGGAGCAAAGTTGACATGAATACCCAACTCTTTGCACTGACGTGCCACTTCTTTGCCGTATAGATAAAGCAATGAGTCGCTTTTGATGGCTCCCAACACCATATTACGTGGAAACTTTGGTGCATCGGACAGGCGCATATTCAATCCCCATTCGCCATCCAGTCCTATAAAGAGAGGTGTTTTACTTCTCTTTTGCGCATAGTTGGTCAGTGTGGCTTGTGTAGCTATTGTACCTTTAGAGAAAAGAATTCCTCCAATTTTTTGTTCCTCTATGTACCGGTTAATTAATTTCTTGTTTGCCTCAGTGTTGTGATTGTTAGCTATAACCATGAAGAGCTGTCCAATGCGCTCCTCCATCGTCAATGTAGAGTACACAGAATCTACCCATGCATTCATTTTAGCCTGATCGGCATTTCTATATAGATTAGGTTGAATTTGTGCTGTTGCTATTTGCAATAGTAGCACAAATCCAACCAATAAGCTTGTTTTTTTCATTTGAACAGTAATCGGAAGTTTTACAGAAATTGAATCTTAGTTCTGATTCACTTTATTGAGTTCTACGTCTATACGGCCTACATAAACACCTCGACCATTGGTTTGAAAAACCAATACTTCTTTTCCATCTAAATTGTTGCGAATAGAAGGTTTCTGCATAAACGTGTGGCTGTGACCACCAATTATGATGTCGATGTTCCTGCTGTTTTCAGCCAGTTTCAATTCATTTTGAATTCCCATGTGAGATAGGCATATCACCATATCAACTTTGTAATCGTTGCGTAACATCTCGGCAGTTTTATTGATTGTTTCGGTTGGAGGAAGAAACTTCATCCCTTCATAATGAGTAGATGCAACGAGTCCTTTCGGATCGATATTGGCTCCCACAATGCCTATTTTAACACCATCTTTTAAAATGATGTGGTAGGGTTTAATGATGTCTGCAATTTCAGTTTCAGAGAAATCATAATTGGTGCATACTATTGGAAAGTCGGCTTTCTTAACAAGATTGACCAACACATCCATGCCATAATCAAACTCATGATTGCCCAGCGTGACTGCGTCATATTTGAGCATATTCATGGCTTCCACTTCCACCTCTCCTTTAAACATGTTGAAGTAGGGGGTGCCTTGCAAAAAATCGCCTGCATCAAATAGCAACACGTTCTCATGCTCATTGCGCATTTTCTCTACATAAGCAGCTCTTCGTATTACGCCACCTAAATCGGGATTGTATTTGTCTGTTTCCGGCACAGGTTCTATTCTGCTGTGAGTGTCATTGGTGTGAAGTAAAATTAGATTCTGAGCCTGTAGTGCACTTGCAAAACCAAGGAGAACTATTAGGATGATAATATATTGTTTCATACTTTTGGGTTGTTTATTCAATTGTTATTCTTCCATCTAATTGCGATGTAATTGTTTTTCCTTGCGCAGTTTGTTCGCGTATATAGTCTATCATTATGTCACGAAGCGTGATTCCCGTGTCTTGTATTGATACTGCATCTCTGAAGGCGCTCATGTTGTCATTACCATCGGCAAGATAATCAATGGTGACTACATTGTAAATCTTGTCATTGTCAATAGTTTTGCCATCCAATGTAGCACTCTTTAGCTTCTTATCATTCACCACAAGATGAGCGTTTGAAGAGATACCTGCACCACCAATGCGTGCATTGGCCTCAAATATCTTTGTCAGGTCTGCGCCTTTTACTTCGAGAAATGAGATTGTATTGTCAAAAGAATATACTTCAAACAAGTTGCCAAGTGTTATATCTCCTTTTGGAAGTGTGGCTCTGTGTCCATTCACATTCATAATGGCTACATCAGCGCCATTCTCAATTTTCTGATCGCCGTACTCCTTCATTACATCCGATGTGAAGTTGGTGAGCAAACTCTCGGGGCGTCCTTTTTGCATAAAGGCAGAAGTAGTTCCCACCACTTCGTTCATTTGAGCGTCAAGGGTCCCTTTGTATTTATCTACAAATGCCTGCATCTCGGCGTTAGTACCTTGATCTTTGTTCATCTCTACAATAGTTCCAGACATGTTTACTATAGTGTACTCTTGCGTCTGACTTTCAGTGTGCTTGTAGCTACTGCACGAAACAATCAATAGGGTTGCAAGTGTATATAAAATCCATTTATACTTCATGTTGTTTATTTTAATAAGTGTGGTTTGTTATATTGGTTTTGAATATTAAAATCTATAGTTCTTCAAAAATAATAATTTTAAGTTAGTCTTGCACTACAATAGTATCATTTGAGTGAGTAAACGCTATTATTTTAACTTTAACTCATGGATTGATCCTTTTTTAGTGAGTCCTTTATATAAACTGCAATTGGGTAGTGTATGTTCATGAGAATATTTTTATTTATAAGAATAGTGAAGATTAGATGTTCGTTTTTTTTAGTGTGGATACTTTTAATAGGACATTGCACGATTGGTTAATCACAATATCTTACAGATGAACATTGAATATATTTCCGAGAAATCTTAAATACTACTTATTCCGTAACAACTATTCATCTAATATGTTGTAAATTGCAAGGTCTTAAAAGATAGATGTATAATATTTTTGGATATTGGAATAATAAAATTAATTTTGCACTTCCAAACTAAATAGATGGAACTATTCCAAATCGTTTGATTTTCAAACGTCAAAGTTTCTCCAAGATAAAATAGAATTTAATAATTAACATAATAAACAATCGTTGGGATGAATATATCGCTCAATAAAACTGATAATGTAAACGGCGTTATTTCCATTGAAATGGAAAGAGCCGATTTTCAAGGAAACGTTGATAAAACGTTGAATGAATATAGAAGAAAAGCAAGCATACCTGGCTTCCGCCCTGGCAAAGTGCCAATGGGAGTGGTAAAGAAGCTTTATGGTCAATCTGTATTGGCCGAAGAGGTGAATAAGTTGATCAACTCAAGCTTGTCTAACTATATACAAGAAAACAAACTTCCTATTTTGGGAGAGCCACTACCACTTGAAAACCCAGATAAAGAGCTTGATCTTGAAAAAGATGAGAAGTTTACTTTTGAATTTGAAGTAGGTTTGACTCCTGAATTCGAAATAACGTTTGACAATAACGATAAGCTCCCACTATACAAAGTGACGCTTGAAGACGATTTGTTGGAAAAGCAAATGGAAGGCTACAAGCAAAACTTTGGTACGTATGACAAGGTTGAAGAGTCTGCTGTAGAAACAGACCTTATAAAAGGTAAAGCAGTAGAATTGGAAAACGGTGAGCCTAAAGAAGATGGTATTGTTGTTGAAAATGCTATATTGATGCCTTCTTACATCAAAAATGATGAGGAAACAAAAAATCGATTTGTTGGTGCAAATGCAGGCGACGAAGTGATTATCAATCCAGCACTGGCCTATGACAATGAGGCTGAAATTGCTTCTTTCTTGAGCATTCCTAAAGAAGACGTAGCAGACGTTAAGTCTGATTTCAAATTTACTATTGCAGAAATCACACGTTTCAAAGAAGCTGAAGTGAACCAAGAGATGTTCGACAAAGTTTTGGGCGAAGGTGTTGTATCTGATGAGGAGTCTTTTAGAGCTAAAATCAAAGAGTCGTTAAGCAACCAATTTGGTCCTGATGCTGACTATTTCTTTATGAAAGAGATCAGAAAAGCGATTGTTGAGAAAATGGAGCCATTGGAGTTCCCCGATGAGTTCTTGAAAAAATGGTTGAAGATGACCAACGAGCAGGCAACTGACGAGTTGATAGAGCAAGACTTCCCAAACATCTTGAACGACATTAAATATCAAATTGCCAAAGACAAAATTGTTACCGACAATGATATTAAAACAGAACCTTCGGATGTTCAAGAACTTGCCACACAAGTAGCTCAATCACAGTTTGCACAATACGGAATGAGCAATCTTCCTGCAGACATGTTGCAAGACTATGTGAAAAGAATGCTTGAGAATGAAGAGACTGTGAAAGGTCTGTTTGCCAGAGTAGTTGAAAACAAAATTGTTGCTTGGATGAAAGAAAATGTTTCTATTGACCCAGTAGAAATTTCATCAGAAGAGTTTTCAAAACTTACTGCTGCAGAAAATCAAGAAGCAGAACACGACCACGACCACGACCATGACCATGATCACGACCATGACAATGAAGAGGTAGAAGAAGAGAATGATAACCAAGAAGAAGGCGAAACTCAGTCAAAAGATTAACTTTCCCCCATTCTGGTACTATTAATAGCGCAGAAAGCTTTTGCAGTTTAGGAACAATTACAAAGTTGATTTGTAGAATTATAAATTAAATTCTTAACTTTGTTACTTGTACGTTCAAACGAGTAGAAGCTTTCTGCTTTTTTATCGTTGATCCATACAAATTAAATGATATTCTGCTTACAAATGATTGCAGACAACAATAACGATATTAAAACAAACACCAATCTCATGATTGGCTTAAGAATATAAACATGGAAAAAGATTTTAGAAATTACGCCGTAAAACATTTAGGCATGAATGGTTTAGCTCTCGATGGCTATGCCAAAATTACAAGCAAGTCCGTATCTCCTTCTATTACCAGTAGCTTCATATCGCCTACTATTATAGAAGAGCGCCAATTAAATGTGGCGCAGATGGATGTTTTTTCACGTCTGATGATGGATCGCATCATTTTTCTTGGAACACAAATTGATGATTATACTGCCAATGTAATTCAGGCTCAGCTACTTTATTTAGACTCGGCTGATACTGGCAAAGATATTTCAATATATATAAACTCACCAGGAGGCTCGGTATATGCTGGCTATGGTGTGTACGATACAATGCAATTTATTTCGAGCGATGTATCTACTATTTGTACAGGTATTGCCGCATCTATGGCAGCTGTGCTATTGGTGTCGGGAACCCCAAAGAAACGTTTTGCGCTAACTCATTCTCGTGTGATGATTCATCAGCCATTGGGTGGTGTGCAAGGACAGGCTTCGGACATTGAAATTACTGCACGCGAAATTGCAAAGGTGAAGCAAGAACTATTTGCTATTATATCTAAGCATTCGGGCAAACCCATCGAAGAGGTGGCACGCGATTCTGATAGAGACTTCTGGATGACAGCATCAGAAGCAAAAAACTACGGAATGGTAGATGACGTACTTGTGAAGAAATAAGAGACATTAATAAGGAAAGCGAGAGTAAAATTTAAAATGGCAAAGAAAAATCCTAATAAAAATCATTGTAGTTTTTGTGGTAGAGCTGATAGCGAAGTAAATCTTTTGATTGCTGGCGTGACTGGTCATATTTGCGATATGTGTGTTGAACAAGCTCACGGAATCGTTGATGACTCGTTGAAGAAAAAAGCAGAAGCTGCACCTGGTTTCACTTTGAGTAAACTGCCAAAACCAATTGAGATAAAGTCATTTGTAGATCAATATGTTATTGGTCAAGATGATGCAAAGCGCTATTTGTCAGTTGCGGTTTACAATCATTACAAACGACTGCTGCAAAAAGACACCAAAGATGATGTGGAGATTGAAAAATCTAATATAATCATGGTTGGATCTACTGGAACTGGCAAAACACTGCTGGCTCGTACTATTGCAAAAATGTTGCATGTGCCCCTAACCATTGTTGATGCTACTGTACTTACAGAGGCAGGATATGTGGGTGAAGACATTGAAAGCATACTTACAAGACTGTTGCAAGCTGCTGATTATGATGTAGCTACTGCCGAGAGAGGTATTGTTTTTATAGACGAAATTGATAAAATAGCCCGTAAGAGCGACAATCCTTCCATTACACGTGACGTGAGTGGCGAGGGCGTTCAACAAGGACTTTTGAAGTTGCTTGAAGGGTCAATCATTAATGTACCACCTCAAGGAGGGCGCAAACATCCAGATCAGAAAATGATTGCGGTGGACACCAAGAATATTCTTTTTATCTGTGGTGGTGCTTTCGATGGTATCGAAAAACGAATTGCTCAGCGTCTCAACACAAGGGTTGTGGGCTACTCTGCAAGTCAAGATTCCGCTCATATCGATCGTAAAAATATGATGAAGTATATCACCCCATTAGATCTAAAATCTTTTGGTTTGATTCCAGAAATCATTGGCCGACTGCCTGTACTTACCTATCTGAATCCATTGGATAAAGATGCTCTACTGCGCATTTTGACTGAGCCGAAAAACTCAATCACTAAGCAATACATCAAACTCTTTGAGATGGACAAGATAAAGCTTACTTTCGACGAGGATGTTTACGAGTATATTGTTGATAAAGCCTTAGAATATAAGTTAGGAGCTCGCGGACTTCGTTCTATTGTAGAGGCCATTATGATGGATTCTATGTTTTCAATGCCAAGCGAAAAGAAGACCGAACTACATATTACACACGAATTTGCCGTGAGTCAATTACAAAAATCAAATATAGAAAGTTTGCGAGTAGCTTAAGATTATATAGCAATATAAAACCGCATATTTACTAATTCAAATTTTTACGAAGCCTACTTTACAGACTGCTACTGATGTGCATTATTTAAATAAGCACAAAAAAAGTAGTTTGCAGAGTTTGCTGTCTGAAAAATCAAATAGGAAAGCAAGAAAAATTAATTTTTAACAACCTCTTTTTTTTATATTCAATTTTTATCTCTTACCTTAGTCTAAAATTAAGTTCTACGGAAGTTTAAAGATGAACATGATTTCAACAAATAATGAACAATCAAATCAAGAGCAATATAAATTTCCACATAATTATGAAAATGACAAAGAGATGTTATACGAAAAATTAAAGCAGTTTTTTGGGTTCGATACTTTTAAAGGTACTCAAGAAGAAGTAATAGAAAGCATACTGAATAAAAAAGATACTTTTGTATTGATGCCAACAGGTGGCGGTAAATCTTTATGCTATCAATTACCTGCCTTAATGCTTGACGGTACAGCTATTGTTATTTCACCGTTAATAGCTCTGATGAAAAATCAGGTTGATGCAATAAGAAATCATAGTGACGAGGATGGTATAGCTCATTTTCTAAACTCTTCGCTCAACAAATCAGAAATCGAAAAAGTGAAAACAGATATTACGGCTGGTAAAACCAAGTTGTTGTATGTTGCACCCGAATCACTTACCAAACAATCTAATATAGACTTTTTACGTCAAATACCCATATCATTTTATGCTGTTGACGAGGCACACTGTATTTCTGAATGGGGCCATGACTTTAGACCAGAATACAGAAGAATAAGAGCCATTATTACAGAAATAGGAGCAAAGCCTGTAATTGCACTTACTGCAACGGCAACTCCTAAAGTTCAAGATGATATTCAAAAAAACTTGGGCATGGTAGACGGAGCTGTTTTTAAGTCTTCATTCAATCGTCCCAATCTTTATTACGAAGTCCGCAAGAAAACCGAAAAGGTTGATAGCGACATTATAAGATACATTCTTTCTCAGAAGGGAAAGTCTGGCATAGTTTACTGTCTCAGTAGAAAAAAGGTGAACGATTTCGCCGAAATATTACAAGCCAACAATATACCTGCTCTACCGTACCATGCAGGAATGGATCCTGCCACTCGCAGTGCCAATCAAGATGCTTTCTTGATGGAAAAAACTGATGTGATTGTGGCAACCATTGCATTTGGAATGGGGATAGACAAACCCGACGTACGTTACGTTATTCATTATGATATACCTAAAAGTTTGGAGGGTTATTATCAAGAGACTGGTCGTTCGGGACGTGATGGAGGCGAGGGTAAATGTATTACTTTTTATGCTGAGAAAGATTTACAAAAATTAGAGCGTTTCATGCAGGGTAAGCCCGTGGCAGAACAAGAAATAGGTCGTCAATTACTCAATGAAACAGCATCGTATGCTGAAACATCTATCTGCCGAAGAAAATTTCTCTTACATTATTTCGGAGAAGATTATAATCAGAGTAATTGTGGACAATGTGATAACTGTTTAAATCCAAAAATAAGAGTGGAAGCAAAAGAACTATTAATTACGGTTTTAGAGGCAATAAAAGTGCTAAAGGAGAAACATAAAACCGACTACATGATCAATTTCCTAACAGGAAAAGAAACTTCAGAAATTGAAACGTTTGGGCACAATGAGCTCGAAGAATTTGCCTCAGGGGCAGACGAAGATGCAATTACGTGGGACACCGTGATACGATGTGGACTCATAGAGCATTATTTGAGTAAGGACATCGACAACTACGGTATTCTTAAAATAACCAAGAAGGGTAAAGACTTTTTGAAGAAACCTGTTTCTTTTAAGATAACCAAAGACGATTCTTCAGAGTCGGAGTTAGACTTGGAAGATGAAGATATAGTTATAGGCGGTGGCGGTAGCAGTGGTGCAGTAGATCCCGCACTATTCTCGATGATGAAAGACTTGAGAAAAAAATTGGCTAAAAAACTTGATGTACCTCCGTATGTTATTTTTCAAAACCCATCGTTAGAAGCTATGGCAACAACTTATCCTATTTCTATAGAAGAGTTGCAAAACATGCCGGGTGTTGGCGCTGGAAAAGCAAAAAGATACGGCAAAGAGTTTGTGGAGCTTATAAAAAAGCATGTTGACGAAAACGAAATAGAACGTCCCGAAGATTTGCGGGTTCGCACAGTTGCAAACAAATCAAAACTAAAGGTTTCAATTGTTCAAGGAATTGACCGCAAGGTTGCTCTTGACGATTTAGCAGAATCTAAAGGTCTTGAATTTCATGAGTTATTGGCTGAAATTGAAGCAATTGTATATTCAGGTACAAAAATAAATGTCGATTACTTTTTGAACGAAGTAATGGATCAAGATGTTTTGGAAGATATATACGCTTATTTTCAAGAAGGCGAAACAGATGATATAGATGAAGCAATAGATGAGCTATCAGAATATGAGGAGACTGAGGTGAGATTAGTTAGAATTAAATTTTTGTCTGACATGGCCAACTAAATAGTTTCTGTCATCATAAAATAGATTCAGTTTTACTATCTTGCGGGTAATTATTCAGATGTTCGATAATATAGGCAAGGTGGATAAGTAAAATTAGATATTCTCTCATAGATAAGATTCTATTTTTAATAAACCTATTATATAGTGAGTAAAATAAATAGTGAATGGAATTGCTGAAAAATATAAATAGTCCTGATGATTTGAAGAATATGACAATGGATCAACTTCTTACTGTTTGCAGTGAGTTGCGTGAGTTCATTATAGATCATTTGTCTCACAATCCTGGTCATTTTGCTTCAAGTTTGGGTACAGTTGAGTTAACTGTTGCCCTTCATTATTTATACAACACACCCTATGATAGATTAGTGTGGGATGTTGGTCACCAAGCCTATAGTCATAAAATATTGACTGGTCGACGCGACGTTTTTCATACCAATCGTAAGTTTGGAGGTATATCAGGTTTTACGAATCCTGAAGAAAGTGAATTTGACACTTTTATTGCCGGACATGCATCTACTTCTATATCGGCAGCATTAGGTATGGCAGTGGCTGCTAATCTTCAAAACCAACCCGACCAGCATGTAGTGGCCATCATTGGCGATGGTGCAATGACCGGTGGATTGGCCTTTGAGGGATTAAACAATGCTTCATCTCAGCCCAACAATCTGCTCATTATTTTGAACGATAACGATATGTCTATAGATGCCAATGTGGGAGGCATGAAGGAGTATTTAGTTAAAATGACCTCTTCATCAGCCTATAATAGAATGCGTTATGGAATATACAAACAGTTTAAACGCAGAAATCTTATAGACGACGAGAAGAAAAACTTTATACTTCGCTTCAACAATAGTCTTAAATCTTTGCTAACGCGCCAGCAAAATATATTTGAAGGATTCAACATTCGTTATTTTGGAGTAGTAGATGGACACGATTTACCATCGCTTGTTCGTATTTTGGGTAATATTCAGAATATGAAAGGTCCTAAATTGTTGCACATTCGCACCACAAAAGGTAAAGGCTACAAGCCTGCAGAAGATGCAGCAACAGTTTGGCATGCTCCAGGATTGTTTAATAAAGTAACGGGAGAACGAATAAGTAAGAAAAAGATAAACCAACCCCAGCTTTATCAAGATGTTTTTGGGCATACTCTAACGGAAATGGCTGCTACCAACGAGAAGATTGTTGGTGTTACACCTGCTATGCCAACTGGTTGCTCTATGGTGCACATGATGAAAGAGTTTCCCTCAAGAGCATTCGATGTGGGCATTGCAGAGGCACATGCAGTTACTTTTTCGGCAGGAATGGCAAAAGAGGGACTCATTCCTTTTTGCAATATCTACTCATCTTTTATGCAGCGCGCTTATGATCAGGTAATTCATGATGTTGCTTTGCAAAAGCTGAAAGTTATTATGTGTTTGGATCGAGCTGGATTGGTTGGAGAGGATGGGGCTACTCATCATGGAGCTTTCGATTTAGCCTACCTGCGCTTCATTCCCAATTTGGTTATTTCGGCACCTTACAATGAACATGATTTGCGTAATCTTATGTACACAGCTGTATATGGCAATTCAGGTCCATTTGTAATTAGATATCCCCGCGGACAAGGTGAGCTTGTGGAGTGGAAAAACGAAATGAAAATTATCCCTATTGGTAAAGGTAGAAAATTGAAAGACGGTAAAGATATTGCTCTATTGTCTATCGGAACCATTGGAAATACAGCAGCTGCTGCTATAGAAAAAGCAAAAGAGCATGACATGGATATTGCTCATTACGATATGCTATTCTTAAAACCTATAGATAAAGAACTCTTGAAAGAGGTAGCAGAAAACTATACAACCATTGTTACTATAGAGAACGGATCTATTGAAGGTGGAATGGGAAGTGCAGTATTGGAGTTTTTTGCCGACAATGGGTACAATAACCTCAAGGTACATCGATTAGGTATTGCAGATGAATTTGTTACTCACGGATCAACAAAAGATTTGCTGCATTATTGCAAATTAGACCAAGAGGGTGTTTTAGAATCATTGATTAAAATACGAGAATTTAAAGAGATAGAAATATAACTGTTTATGAGGATAATAATTGCAGGTGCTGGAGCTGTCGGAACTCATCTGGCCAAATTGTTGGTGCAAGAGAATCACGATATCATCTTGATGGATGAAGACAGAGAACGGTTAAGCACCATTAAGGATAATGTGGAGTTATTGTCTCGAACTGGAAATTGCACTTCTCTGAAAGTTCTTTCGGATGCTGGAGTTAAAAACACAGACCTCTTTATTGCTGTTACTACCGAAGAGTCTAAAAATATAACAGCGTGCATGCTTGCTTCTAATCTTGGAGCTAAGAAAACACTTGCACGAATTGACAATTACGAATATCTCTTGCCTAAAAATCTCGAATTCTTTGAGAAGTTAGGAATCAACTCTATGATATACCCCGAAATGATGGCTGCAAAAGAAATTGTTTCGGCCCTCAAGAATCCCTGGACCAGAGCTTGGTGGGAATTGTGCAATGGATCTATTATCCTTTCTGGTGCTAAGATTCGCGAAAATGCACCTATATCCAGCCGCTATATTCATGAGTTGATACCCGAGAATAAGAAGTTTCATGTGGTTGCTATCAAACGCAACAATCAGACACTTATCCCTACTGGGAAAGATCAGATATTGCCTGGAGACATTCTATATTTTACTACACTTCGTAAGCATTTAAATGAATTGCCCGAAATAATGGGTAAAACCTCTTTCGAAACAAAAAACATTATCATTATGGGTGGAAGCAGAATTGCTTTGCAAACTGTGAAACATCTACCCGACAATATAAATGTGAAGATAGTAGAGAAAGACAGAGAACGTGCTGAGATGTTGGTAGAGTTAACCCCCTCTAACGTGACTGTGTTTTTGGGTGATGGACGTGACACAGAGCTATTGGTGAATGAAGGAATCAATGAGGCAGATGCATTTCTTGCACTCACTGGTAACTCAGAAGCAAATATTCTTGCTTGTATTGCAGCTAAGCAGCATGGAGTGAAAAAGACGATTGCAGAAGTAGAGAATCTGGACTATATAAGTCTTGCCGAGAAGTTTGATATTGGCACTGTTATCAACAAAAAGCTCATTGCTGCCAGCAAAATATATGAATTACTTTTGAAAGCTGATGCTTCTAACATCAAGAATTTAGCAATTGCTAATGCTAATGTGGGCGAGGTGATAGCGCATCCCAACTCAAAAGTGACTAAGAAAATAATCAGAAATCTTAAATTACCTTCCGACATAACATTTGGAGCTCTTATAAGAAATGGCGAACCAATGCTTGTGGATGGTGATACACTCATAGAACCCTATGATCAAGTTGTAGTCTTCTTCTTGCACCGTTCGATGAAAAGTATCGAGAGTTTCTTTAACTAACTTCAATTAGACTTCCGTGGCACAGCTGAAAAAGATAAACACATATTTTATCTCAAATATTATTGGGTTTATGCTTATCGTCGAGTCATTTTTGATGCTTTCGGCAGCATTTATAGGCGAGCTATACCGAGAGTCTGTCACTTCAAGCATCTATATCTCAGTTGCAATTACATTTTCTTTTGGAGTAATTCTACGTTTTATCAGTTTCCGCAAGAAAGGACGTGAAATAACCAAACGAGAAGGTTTCTTGACTGTTACCTTGGTCTGGATATTTCTTACAGTATTTGGACTGCTGCCTTATTATCTAAGTGGAGCTATTTCTCACTTGCCCGATGCCTTTTTTGAAACAATGTGTGGGTTTACCACAACGGGAAGTTCCGTAATATTAAATCTTGAAGGTTTTCCAAAATCGTTGCTTTTTTGGAGAAGTCTCACACAATGGGTTGGGGGCATTGGAATTGTAGTTTTCGTTATGGCCTTTCTGCCACTGTTTGGAGGTAGTGCTATTCAGCTTTTCGATGCAGAAGTAACTGGTTTTATGCAGAACCAACAGATAACGCCACGCATCAGCAAGATTGCAAAGTTGATAGCCATGACCTATTTGGGCTTTACAGCCATTGGGTTTTTTCTTCTGTGGTTGGGTCCTATGAATGCGTTCGATGCAATATGCCACACTTTAACCAGTATCTCTACAGGTGGCTTTTCCACAAAACAGACAAGTATCGCTTTTTTCAACTCTGCCTATATTGAATATATCATTACTTTACTGATGTTTCTTGGAGGAACAAACTTTATACTCCTCTATCTTTTCGTAAAAAAGAAATCATCACAAATCTTTCACGACGAAGAGTTTCGATGGTATGTTTATATTATTGCAGTTTTCACTCTATTCATGACAGTTACTTTACTTTTTTCAGGTAAAATGGAAGGTATAGAGTACACCTTTCGGACAATCTTGTTTCAAGTAGTTTCAATTATCACCACAAGCGGTTTTGCAGTGTACGATTATTTGCTTTGGGGTCAATTATATTGGTTTCTCTTTTTGGCTCTCATGATTTTTTGTGCATGTGAAGGCTCTACTTCGGGTGGTGTGAAAATATCGAGGTTAGTTGTTTTGGTGAAAAACACTTTTGTCGAATTTAAAAGACAAGTACATCCCGCTGCTATTTTACCTGTAAAGATGAATAAATCGGTAGTTCCTACACAAGTAGTATCTAAGATACTTGCATTTATGTTTCTATATTTACTGCTTGTTTTTGCAAGCTTTCTTGTTTTAAGTATCACTGGCATGACGTTTGAAGAGGCAATAGGAGCATCTATCACTGCTATTAGTAATGTAGGGCCAGGATTAGGGGATAATGGCCCAGCTGGTAATTTTGCAAATCTCACAGACTTTGCTAAGATTTATATGGCTTTGCTTATGCTCATTGGTCGTTTGGAAATATTTACGGTGCTATCGCTTCTTATTCCAAGCTTTTGGAAGTAGAGACTGATATTATTTAGCAAAGTGGTATTCCAGAGCTCAAATAAAACGTTTGATTAAAACATTTTTACCATGGGGGCAATGTTTCAAACAGTTGAAACTCTCATCCACGACGGTGGAAATGTTATCAAACACTATATGCTCCTTTTATTGTCGTAATTTTATTGACTGAGGCTTCTAAAATCCAATTTTGGAATTAAAGTTTTCTTCTTTTCAACTGATTTTATACGATTAGGCTCTTTCTTCATTTTCAGCCACATTATTTTTCAAATTTGTTCTAAAAAACACCCTATTTGTCATTCTAAACATTTCCTCGGCGGTGGATAGCGTTTTCAACAGTTGTTCGTCCAGTTTTCAGCAATTGAATTGACCTACTCATAAAAACAAAAAAGACCACTTCTTGTAAGAAGTAGTCTTTCTGTATGTGTATAGCAAGATTGTATTAGAATCTTTTCTTTTTGATACGCGCTTTTTTACCACGCAATTTACGTAAGTAGTAAATTTTATTTCTACGTACTTTACCTTCGCTATTAATGGTAATGCTATCGATAAAAGGTGAATTCATTGGGAAGATTCTTTCAACACCAGTATTATCTGACATCTTACGTACTGTAAAACGTTTGTTGTTACCTTCTCCGTTTATTTTCAGAACTACACCTCTGTAGAGCTGGATACGCTCTTTAGTGCCTTCAACAATACGGTATGCAACCGTGATAGTGTCACCACTTTTAAATTTTGGGAAATCTTTCTTTTGATCTTCAAAAGATTTCTCAGCTAACTTCATTAAATCCATGATCTGTAAAGCTTTATGTTAATGTTTAACGTTTCTATAACGCAATATGCCAGAGACTGTCTCAACAGAGATTGCGCAAAGCGGATGCAAAGATAGTAATAATAGTTTTATTTACAACCATGCAATCTCTTTTATTCACTTCTCTTTTAGATGCATAGCCAAATTCAACGCAATTGATAGGAGCGGGTTGTTATTTTGAGGCATTCTTTTGTATCTTTGCATCATAAATATTCTATTGAATGAAAGCGTTCGAAACTTCAAGTACTCAATCAAAGATAATATATTTGTTCATATTCTGCTTAGCAGGTCTTTTTCTTGCAGGTAGTCTTGTCGCTGTTATCAATGGTTTTTATGATAATCAACTCATGCTATCGCCTTGGGGCATTAGGGTGAGTTCGGGCATTCAAATGGCTCTTATGTTTTTTATGCCAGCTGTTACGCTCATAGTTTGGAGTGGCAAAAAGCCAATCTCTTATCTCGGACTTCAAAATGTAAAGAGAGCCATAGATTTGTCATTGTTGGCTGTAGTAATACTATTTGCTTCAATGCCTTTCATCTCATTGATTACACAATTAAATCAGCAGCTGATACTTCCTGAAAGGTTGAGTGGTCTTGAAACTTGGATGCAGAATTTAGAGAGAAATGCACAAGAAACAACCAACTTGTTGCTTTCGGGCACATCCATTTGGGATTATTTAGGCAATCTATTATTCGTAGGCGTGTTTGCTGCAATTGCAGAAGAATTTTTCTTTAGAGGAGTAATGCAACAATTGCTTGTAAAGCTTTTCAAAAACAAACATGTGGGGGTATGGATGGCAGCATTTATATTTAGCTTGATGCACTTGCAATTTTATGGTTTCCTTCCGAGAGTAATTTTGGGTGTTCTGCTTGGATATCTGTTTGTTTACTCAAAGAATTTATGGTTACCTATACTCATTCACTTCTTGAATAATGCACTGGTAGTCACTTTCAACTTTTTCTTTAAGGAAAATGCTACTTATCAATATATAGAAAATCTCCCTATCACCTATGAATTTCTTATTGTAGGACTAATAAGCTTGGGATTGTCTGTTTATTTGTTTCGATTGTATCGAACAAAAGCATACAATAAGGTAGATGAGATGATAAGTTATTAAAATTTTAATTCAAAAATAATTATGTTACAAATAGACGATACAATCATATCTTTAGAAGTTCTGGAATCACAATTTATATGCGACCTTGCTAAATGCAAAGGTCAATGCTGTGTAGATGGCGATGCTGGTGCTCCATTGGAGAAAGAGGAAAATGATAAAATTAATGAGATTCTCCCCATTATATGGGACGAGCTTTCTCCAAAAGCGCAAGAGTTGATCGAAAAACAGGGTATTTCGTATAACGATTACGATGGAGAACTGGTTACATCAATTATAGACGGCAAAGATTGCGTGTTTACTTATTTTGATGAAGAGGGCATTTGTAAATGTGTTATTGATAATGCTTATCGTGAGGGGAGAACCTCGGTTCCTAAGCCCATTTCGTGCCACTTATATCCAATACGCCTTCAAAAATATAGAGACTTCACTGCAGTAAACTACCACCAATGGTCAGTTTGTAAACCAGCAGTAGAGTTCGGAAAGAGAGAGGGAGTTGAACTCTACAAATTCTTGAAAGAGCCTTTGATACGCAAGTTTGGCGAGAAATGGTACGATGAGTTGGAGGCTGCAGCCACACTACTTAAAGAAGAAAAGAAATAGGATTGTTGAGATTCTATATGCTACATTGAAAGCTCGGTAAGAAGGACGTTGAATTTATAAAACTACTATAATATGGAAATTAAAACTTTAGCAATTGTTGGTTGTGGAAAACTGGCAGAAATTGTTGTTGATGCCCTCATCAGTGGTTTGTTGCCAGATTACCGATTGATTGGCACATTATCGCGTACAATTGACAAAGCACAGCATCTATCCGATAAAATAAATGGTGTGCAGAAAGATTATAAGTGTTCTGCTTTTGAATCCATAGACAATCTATTGGCTCTAAAAGCCAATTACATTGTTGAAGCTGCAACGCCCAATGTCTTGAAAGATTTTGCGCTACGCGCTTTAGAAAAAGGTTCGTCACTTGTACCTCTTTCCATTGGAGCTTTTGCCGATGTCGTGTTTTATGAGGAGATAAAGAAAGTAGCACATAAAAGTGGAGTGAAAGTTTATATACCATCAGGCTCAATTGGAGGATTGGATGTGATGCGCACAATATCTCTGATGGGATCATCAAAAGCAAAGTTTGCAGCAAAGAAAACTCCTGCATCTCTTCTCGATACAGAGGTGTATGATGAACTATTAAAAACAGAAGACAGAGAGGTGTTTAATGATACTGCAACAGAAGCAATTGCAGTATTTCCAACCAAAGTGAATGTGGCAATTGCAGCGTCATTGGCCACAGTGGGACCAGACAACATGGTGGTATCTATCAACTCTTCGCCCAACAATGTGGGTGATACGCACTGCATAACAGTGCAAAATGATGAAGCGAAAGCTATAATAGATATTTACAGCAAAACCTCGGATATAGCAGGTTGGAGTGTAGTGAATACGTTACGCAATATAGTTTCACCCATTGTATTCTGATAGGTTTTGAATCACTTTTTCGCTTAGTCTAATAAAAGCCTGTCTTGTCATTCCAGAAGATACATTCATGCACCTTACGTTAGGATGAGTCAGTAAGTTCTTGTTGCCCAATGCTCCAAGTGAATCACAGAAACAAATATTGCGACTGTCATTTATCCACTCTTCAAATGATTGCTCATCCCATGCAGGTGAAAGTCCTACATTGAAAAGTATTTTGTGATTGCCTAAACTCTCAAACTCTTTGTGGTGCAGCAATATTGTGTTTTTATTTAAAGCGCAAATTACCACATCGCTTTTATCCAATAAGTCATTTAGAGCAACAAAGTGATATCCTTTTTTAGATGCTTCTTCCTTTTCACTACGTGCAAAGTATTGTATGTTTGCTCCGAAGAAAGATAAAGCATCGGCTATCATTCCTCCCAGTTTTCCTAATCCAACTATTCCACAATTGAGTCCGGTAATCTCTTCAGGAATGTCATTCCAAGGCTTAGTTTGCGTTCCATCTGCATTTGTGCCAAAGCCATGCAGACATCTCACCAGTTCGCTTATCACATACTCTACCACGCCCTCGTCGCCATAATCTCTAATGCCAGTAACTGTTATGCCCTGCTTATTGGCATAATCGATATCCACATTGGCACTTTCAGGAGAGTAGAGCGAACAACACATTCCAATATATTTTAGATACTTGCACTGCTGCAATACCTCTTTGGTCAATGTGGTGGTGTAACTCAACAGCACTGCATCGGCATTGCCAATCCGATTGCAAATTTCATGGTTGTCAGCGGGTATATCCTCATGCATTATTACCTCATTGGCAAAACTGTGGAGTTTTTCTACGGCGCTTGGTATCAAGCTTATAGGCTCAATAGCTACTAATTTGTCAAACATATAGGGAATGATTATAAAATGATTAGAATTTACTGTTGGTTTCAGCGATAGCAGTTTTATTCAATTACACCAAATGTATAGCCTTCTTTCATCAACCACTCTATAGAGTGGGGCAGGGCATAGCGCAAATTCTTTTCTGCCTTCAATGAATCGTGAAATACTATAATGGAACCGTCGCGGGTATATCTCTTCACAACATTAAATACTTGCTGAGGCGTCATTCTTTTACTGTAATCGCGTGTTACCACATCCCACATTATGGTTTTATATCCCAACAGGTGAAGATGAGTGAGTTGATACACAAACATATGGCCATGTGGTGGCCTGAATAGTTTAGACTGAATGAAACTGCTACTTTGTTTCACATTGTTCACAAACTTTGTTCCGAATGATTTCCAACCTTGCAAGTGATTATGAGTATGATTGCCTACTTTGTGGCCACGCTTCAATATCTCGTTGTAGGTGTCAGGGTATTTGCTTACATTGTCTCCAACACAAAAGAAAGTAGCTTTTATTTTATATTGATCCAATATATCTAACACCCATGGTGTGACTTCTGGAATGGGTCCATCATCAAAAGTGAGATAAACCATTTTCTTATTTTTTTGAGGAATTCTCCAAATGCTTTTAGGGAAAAGCATCCTATATAATTTTGGTGGTTGCTCAATTAACATAGAATAGTATAGAAAAAAAGGATGCTTATAGAACAGATGTTACTATAAGCATCCTTTTTTTTTGTTATTAATGTGGTTTATTGTTGGCCTGAGTTTTCGTAATGTTGCATTAGCTCAGGACTGTATTGTTGCATCAGTTGCATTGATTTTTGCATTGCTTCTTCTTCTACAGCTCTCTTTGATGTATCGTCACCTGCCGTGTAGTATCCTCTGATGCTGCCATCTGTTACTTCTTTCAATACTGTGTTGGCCAATTGTCCTAATCCTTGGCTAAAATAGAACTGCGTTCTACTCAAAAGATCATCTACATGGGCTGCATATTTCACTTGGTCATAATCCTGATAAAGCATTGTGGTGCGAACCAACACACCCAAATTGTAGTGTAATATATTGGATGCATTGTTAGCCATTTGTTGTGGAGAAAGGCGATCATACCAATCCAAGTTTAAGTATATTCTATTCTCAATCTCTTCTACAATAGCATTTGCTTTTTCATTCTCTCCTAATCTGAAATAGGCTTCTGCATATGAAACCGATTCGTATCCAAAAGGCATGCTTGCCGATGGAAGCACAGTTAAACTTTTATCAAGAGCAATAAGCGCTTTTTCATTCTCACCCTTATCTATAAGAGCTTCAATGAGCAGTGCAAACATATTGCGCATTTGGCTAAACATGCGTCTATTATTTTCATCGAGGTAAACTTTAGGATTGTCAAAACCACCCCACTCAAATTTGTTGATCATGTTGTCAAACATCACATCTGTGTTTACACCACCATTGAGAGGTTGGCCTGGAGTAACACGATAGGTTAATCCACTGAGTGAAAAGTTTGGAGTCATATTCAAATGAGTATCATGACCAACTGTAGTGGCATAATACAAGGGGCGTTCCCAGTTTCCTTCATTGATATTAGAGAGCAATTCCAGAATCATCAGTTCTTGACGATACATACCCGATTTTCCCTCCAAATTAATAGTCATTCTGCTTGAAGGCTTTGCATTCAACGCTGCCCAATCAACTTTTGCTGTGTCAACATCAAGATACAACTTGTCAGAAGGTATCACTCCTCCATCTTCTATAAATGGATTGAGAGGCGGTTTCACACCATTGCGCAAATCTTCCATCACTTTTGTGAGAGGCAATGCATCTTTAAAAGCACCTGCATCATAATAGGAAGAATATTGAATGGGAGGAATATTGTTTCTTTGCAACGCTCCTTCAATTTGGTTGCGTGTAAACAGGTAGGCATGTGTTCCTCTATCGCCCGAGTATTGTTGACGGGTCCACTTTATAGGCAGAGGTTCAGAGTCATACGCCTCGCGAACCATTTGATCTACATACCATTCTGTTTGTAGGTAACTAAGGTTACACACTCTAATATCTGTTCTAAATCCTTCCACCTCTTGTGCATACCACAATGGGAAGGTGTCGTTATCGCCATTACAAAAGATTATTCCGTTGGGTGCAACGCTTCTTAAGTAGTTCATACCAATGTCTCTTGCAGAGTATCTATCCGATCGGTCATGGTCGTTCCAGTTTTGGCCTGCCATCTGAATTGGAATCAAAATTCCTATCAAAGTGGCAGCACCTCCCGCTAATGCAGTACTGTTTAAATATTTTCGGAGGAAACCAGCAATACCAGCCACTCCCATACCCACCCAAATGGTGAATGCATAGAACGAGCCTGCAAAAGCATAGTCTCTTTCGCGTGGTTCATATGGAGTTTGGTTCAAATAGATTACAATAGCAATGCCTGTCATAAAGAATAACATAAACACTACCAAAAAGCTTTCCAATCCTTTCTCTTTGAGTCTCAATTGGTATATAATTCCAATAATACCCAGTAGAAGTGGAAGCATATAGTAGACGTTTCTTGCTTTATTGTCTGCTACATCGGGGGCAATATTAGTTTGTGGCCCTAATCCTAATACATGTTCATCAATGAAGGATATACCTGTTATCCAATTACCACTTGTTATGCCACCATCGCCTTGAACATCGTTTTGGCGTCCCGAAAAATTCCACATAAAATAACGCCAATACATATAGTTGAGCTGATAAGAAAATAGAAATCTTATATTCTCTAACATAGTGGGAGTTCTTTTTTCATTTTCTACTCCGCCCCACATTTTGTAACCCCTCAAATGATTGCTATAACTGGGATTGCCGCTGTGAGAATGCATACGTGGAAATAGCATTGCATTGGTATATTTATAGGTAGATGAAGTAGATGCAACATATCTATCTTTTTCATTGGGCGATGATTTGATGACTTTGTCATATTTGTTTTTCTCAGATGCTGTTGCAACTGTTCCGTCGGCATTTCTTTCTACATCTGATGCCAAGGTGCGACCATATATCAAAGGTCTGTCGCCATATTGTTCGCGGTTGAGGTATCGTGCTAAACTAAATACATCTTCAGGTGAGTTTTGATCCATTGGAGTATTGGCAATAGATCTGATGGGTATTAATGCAAATGATGAATATCCAATGAGTATTACCAAAAGGGAAGTCATTGTAAGGTTTATGAGTTTCGAATTTGCCTTTTTAGACTTGAAGATAAAGATTGCAGCACCACCAATAAGTAGTAGCCAAAGCCATATACTATCACCTATAAAAAGCACACCAGACAAACTAAGGGCAAGTAAAAAGGTGAGCTTTACCCTTGTCATGTTAGGATTCTGAGACATCGTTTCTACTATGCTCCACACTATCACACCTACAAGGGCTATGAGGTATATAAACAATCCAGAGTTGTATGACATTCCGAATGTGTTTACAGTCAACAACTCAAACCATCCGCCTACTTTGGTAAATCCGGGAATGATACCATACATGAGCATCACAATCAAACCGAAAGAAAATAGTAATGCAAGTGCAGTACCCAACCAGCTTGTTTTATTACTTTTCTTGTAATAATAGATAAGAACAATTGCGGGAATACAAAGCAAATTCAACAAATGGACTCCTATCGAAAGGCCCATCATATAAGCAATGAGCACTATCCATTTGTCAGAGTGTGGTTTGTGAGCATTGTCTTCCCATTTGAGTATGAGCCAAAACACGAGCGCTGTAAACATAGATGAAAATGCATACACCTCTGCCTCAACAGCCGAAAACCAAAAAGTGTCGGAAAATGTATATACAAGAGCACCAACCACACCGCTACCTATCACCACAATTATTTGACTGAGTGTCAAAAACTGTTGATCTGTTTTTAAAACCAATTTTCGTGTCAGATGTGTTATTGTCCAAAACAAGAACAATATAGTGAGTGCACTCAATATGGCCGACATAGCATTCACCAAAATAGCTACATTGGCGGGGTTTGAAGTCAATTGTGTGAAAACATTGGCGGTGAGCATAAAAAATGGAGCACCAGGAGGATGACCCACTTCCAATTTGTATGCCGATGTTATGAATTCACCACAATCCCAAAAGCTTGTTGTGGGTTCAATTGTCATTAAATAAACAACAGCAGCAATTACAAAAACTGTCCATCCTGCAATGTTGTTGATCAACTTATATTTTTTCATGAAAAATGTATTTTAAAACCTTTTCTACAAGTTCGTAGATTATTTGAGTTTTGACTATTTGGATGCAAATATACATAAAAGTATGTAGAACGGATATAGGTTTTTTGCGAATAAACCCAAAATTGATGGGTTCTAATGCTTTAGTTGATATAAGTCTTTACTAATTATCTGAGATTACCTGCAAAAATGTGTGTTTGAATATTGTTGTTTGATTTACAGACACTTTGATTTAGCTGTCTTACTGGTCGCTATGGAGCTTGTTTTAGCGTCATTACGTACTTCCTATTCGACCCCCATCTTGGTCGGATGTTTATAGCACATTCCGTTCTATAAACATATGACTCTGATGAGGTCATACAATACAAATGCTGTGGGTTTGCATCCTTTTTTTAGCTCCATCGAATCCCTCACAAAGAAGGTAACTGAGCTTCTCGAAGTGTAGCAAATCGGCCTCGAGCGAGTGCTCTGCACATTCAATCTGCAATATTTTACCGACTTTCGACAGGCTAAAGGACCGCCTACTTCTCAATCACTACCACACCGCACTTAATTCTTATTTCTCAACTCTCACTCTGTGTCGGAATAACTGGGTGATTCGAAGATCTGACATTATTGTCAATTACTCAAGTTTCCCACCCTTTAAAAAAGCGTCTTTGAGCATGTAAATAAATGAAATAAAGTGACGAAGTTTAAAGATAAATTGCTATCTTTAAGTTGA
>SMER01000104.1_pt1 | contig 30806 bp, 29 predicted proteins | sample 2456411 | NCBI WGS metagenome assembly SMER01 (sample SAMN10132597, study PRJNA489261) | soil metagenome | isolation source: day1 antibiotic-silt loam soil ammended with raw manure from dairy cow... | place: USA | collected 2015-05-01 | reverse complement strand
CAAATCCTAATGAATAGTATTGTCTTTGACAAGTCAAAGTAAGCTCATATGACAGACGCTACTTCGGGGGCTCGGGTCTATCACGTCTGCTATGGCTCTCAATTCGGCAAATTGGCATCACTTCACCTTCTCTTTTGCATTGGGCTAGGCATTACCCACAAAAGAGCCGCGTAAGTATGCCTGTTAGTGAAAAAAAAGCAACCGCTTTATTATTTGCAGGACGACTTAAGCAGCAGCTAAGCAACGCCAACACGAGCGCAACCATACTAGTAGCAATAGCTACGGAGTGCCCCGCAGTGACAGTTAAGTAAGAGCAAGTCTATACCCACCCCAAACCCAGTAAAAAAGCTGAAAACCTCTCACACTAGTATTACTCGCCGCGCATAGGTCTATAATAAGGTGGCACGCACTTGTGGAGCCACTATGTACATTCCGCCATTATTTTCTGCATTACGCCAAACCTTCGCCGAAGGTTATACCCTCAACGCTTTACGTGGCGATATTAGCGCCGGCTTAACTGTCGGCATTATCGCTATACCCTTAGCCATGGCACTGGCTATTGCTGTAGGCGTTCCTCCGCAACACGGTCTATATACCGTGCTGATTGGCGGCTCACTAATAGCCCTAACCGGTGGTTCACGCTTTAACGTATCCGGCCCCACTGCTGCCTTTGTGGTTATTTTGCTGCCTATTACCCAGCAGTTTGGGGTTGGCGGACTACTGCTGTGCACCGCTATGGCTGGGGTGATTTTAATCGCCATGGCTGTTTTACGGGCAGGTGCTCTGCTGCAGTTTATCCCCTACCCCGTCACCCTAGGCTTTACTGCTGGGATTGGCGTGGTGATTGCAACCTTACAAATTAAAGATGCCTTCGGCCTAACTAATGTCGCGCCAACGGCAAACTATATTGAGCAAATCAGCGCTTTAACCCATGCTCTGCCCAGCATTCAGCTTGGCGATACCTTAGTTGCAGCAATCACACTGTTGGTCTTGATTATCTGGCCGCGTTTTGTGCCTAAGATCCCCGGTCACTTAGTCGCGCTGGCAATAGGTAGCTTTATTGGCCTGGCTTTAAATAACGCTGACATTTCCGTCGCCACCATAGGTGAACGCTTCAGCTACACAGTCGATGGCGTCGCCCATCCAGGCATACCGCCTTTCTTACCTTCTTTTATGTGGCCATGGGAAATGTCAGGCCCAGACGGTAAGCCACTGGTACTCTCTTTTGAGCTTTTTCGGCAACTCCTCGCCCCTGCATTTGCTATTGCTATGTTGGGCGCCATTGAATCCTTGCTCTGCGCCGTGGTAGCAGACGGGATGGCCGGCACTAAACATGACCCCAACGGTGAGTTGCTTGGCCAGGGGATCGGTAACATTCTCGCCCCCATGTTTGGCGGTATCACTGCCACAGCCGCTATCGCGCGCAGCGCCGCTAACGTTCGTGCCGGTGCCTTCTCGCCAATAGCAGCCATTATCCATGCCGGTGTAGTGCTCTTGGCTATGCTCTTTTTAGCCCCAATGTTTAGTCACTTGCCCATGGCGGCACTGGCGGCACTGTTATTAATGGTTGCTTGGAATATGAGCGAACCCAAACATGTTATCCACACCCTGCGCATTTCACCGCGTAACGATGTGCTGGTGCTACTGACCTGTTTATCACTGACTGTATTGTTTGACATGGTTCTGGCTGTGGGCGTTGGTTTATTGCTTGCTGCTGGCTTGTTTATCAAAAGCATGAGCGATCTAACCGACACAGCGAGCGTGTCACCGGACGAGCATGACATTCCTGACTTGCCAGATTCAGTCACTGTTTACGCCATTCGCGGCCCCCTATTTTTTGGTGCGGCAGAAAAAGCCTTAAGCGTGCTGCGTAAATTCAACCCTGAAATTCGCGTTGCCATTATTGATCTACGGGCTGTTCCTATGCTGGATATGACGGCACTAGCAGCGCTGAGTAATGTGCTCAACGACTACCAGAAAAATGACATTGGCATTATATTTTTAGGTGCTTCAGCTAAGGTTCGACAAAAGATGCGCCGCGCTGGGATTGGTTTGAGTCACAGTAAAATCTCTTATGTCAGCAACTTCGCTATGGCGCGCAAACGTGCGCAATCTTGGCTTGATGCAGACGCAGGTGTTGAACCAAGCACCCTCGATGACGATACTGCTAGCAATACAAATCCACCGACAGCTCAACATTAATTGTCGAACTCGGGTTTTACCACTGCTACGGCTACGTAAGGCCCTTTTAATATCCATGGTAAACTTGAACTTATGAATACATATACTTCCCGCCCTGCAGTATTGTGCTTGTCAGGTCACGACCCTGTTGGTGGTGCCGGTTTACAAGCAGATATTGAGGCTTTAATTGCCCAAGGCTGCCATGCCACACCAGTGATTACCGCACTAACCATTCAAGACACAGTTGACGTCAGTGATTTCAAGATCCTGGAGCACGACTGGGTCATTGCTCAGGCGCAAGCCATTGTGCAAGACATGCCTGTTTCAGCAATTAAACTGGGTATGCTCGGCTCTTTAGAGATGGTGGATACTGTTGCACAGATTATCCAAGGACTGGCAGACACGCCGTTTGTCTGCGACCCAGTGTTACGCGCGGGCGGCGGCGGCGCTTTAGGCAAAGACGAAGTGGGTTATGCTTTACGCTCTAAATTGATGCCTCTAGCAACCATTGTTACGCCCAATTTACCTGAAGCACAGATTCTCGCTGAGCTGCCTAACGGCACAGCAGATGAGTGCGCGCAAGTTTTGCTCAAGCATTGTCAGAACCTGTTAATTACCGGCGGACACGGTGATGAACACGAAGTACACAACCGTCTTTACTGTGCTGATGGCAGCAGCCACACCTTTACCTGCGCTCGTTTACCTGGCGAGTACCACGGTTCAGGCTGCACTCTAGCCAGCGCCTTATCCGGACGTTTAGCTTTAGGCGAAGAGCTGGTCAGCGCTGTGCAGTCAGCCCTCAACTACACTTGGCGCACTTTGCGCGATGCTGAGGCGCCAGGTCGCGGCCAATATATTCCACGCCGCCTACCCTTAGACTTCTGCCACCCATGAGTAACAAAACTCAAGTTTTACGTGGCCTCTATGCCATCACCGACTCTACACTACTAGCCGACGGCCGTTTGTTGCCCTATTGCGAAGCGGCTCTACTGGGTGGCGCGAAGCTTTTACAGTACCGCGATAAATCTTCCGATGGCTCTCGTCGCTTACATGAGGCCAAGGCTCTGCAAACCCTTTGCCAGGACTATGGCGCGCGCTTGATTATCAACGATGATGTCCATTTAGCCCTAGAGCTCGGTGCAGACTTACATCTTGGTCAAGAAGATGGCAGCCTCTTGCAGGCCCGCCAGTTACTGGGGCCCGATGCCATTATTGGCGCAACCTGTCACGCTCGGCTGGACTTAGCTGAGGACGCTGTTAAGCAGCAAGCGGATTACATTGCCTTCGGTCGGTTTTACAACTCTCAAACCAAACCGGGTGACGTCTTTGCCAGCACTGAGTTATTAGAACACGCGCAACAACTGCAAACACCAGTTGTGGCCATTGGCGGTATCACCTTAGACAACGGTAGCACTCTGATTAAACACGGCGCAGCTATGCTTGCGGTAATCCATGGATTATTTGCCGCAGACTCTGCTGCAGCAGTTGAACAACGGGCGCGGGCATTTAGCGCGCTTTTTACTGATTAATTTTCGCAGCGATACGCTCACTGCTTATTTAGATGAGGTTTTTAATGACACGTTCAGCATCTTTATTTGAACAGGCCCAAAAACATATCCCCGGCGGTGTAAACTCCCCAGTGCGCGCATTTGCTGGCGTGGGTGGCACACCTTTATTTTTTAAACATGCCGAAGGCGCTTATGTTGTCGACGAAGATGACAAGCGTTATGTCGACTATGTTGGTTCATGGGGCCCGATGATTCTTGGCCATGGCCACCCAGAAGTTCTCAACGCAGTACGCGCACAGATCGAGCACGGTTTATCCTATGGCGCCCCCACTGCCCTAGAAGTTGAAATGGCCGACTTAGTTTGCAGCTTAGTGCCGTCCATGGATATGGTGCGCATGGTCAGTTCAGGCACTGAAGCAACCATGAGTGCTATTCGTTTAGCCCGTGGTTATACCGGTCGCGATAGCATTATTAAGTTTGAAGGCTGCTACCACGGTCACTCCGATAGTTTGCTGGTAAAAGCAGGCTCTGGCGCGCTGACTTTAGGTGTGCCCAGCTCCCCCGGCGTGCCGGCAGCTTTTGCCCAACACACTATTACCCTACCCTTTAACGACCTTGACGCAGTCGCGGCGTGCCTCGCAGAAAAAGCTGACGAGGTGGCATGTATTATTGTTGAGCCAGTTGCCGGCAATATGAACTGTGTACCACCTGTACCGGGCTTCTTAGAAGGTTTGCGCGAGCAATGTGATAAGTACGGTGTGGTGTTGATTTTTGATGAGGTCATGACCGGCTTCCGTGTGGCACTCGGTGGCGCACAAGCTCACTTCGGCATCACTCCAGATTTATCCACCTTCGGCAAAGTGATTGGCGGCGGTATGCCAGTGGCCTGTTTTGGCGGCAAGAAAGAAGTGATGTCCTACATCGCACCTTTAGGCCCGGTCTATCAGGCAGGCACCTTATCTGGTAACCCTCTGGCGATGGCTGCAGGGATTGCCACCCTTAAACTCATCAGCCGCCCAGGCTTCCATGCAGAGTTGACGGATTACACGCAGCGCCTGCTGCAAGGTTTGCAAGAGCGCGCTGATGCCGCTGGGATTCCCTTTACCACCACTCAAGCCGGCGGCATGTTTGGCCTGTACTTTACCGACCGTAAAAATATCACCAGTTTTGCCGATGCGACCAGCTGCAATGTTGAGCATTTCAAGCAGTTCTTCCACTTGATGCTCGAGGGTGGCGTGTATTTAGCACCAAGTGCGTTTGAAGCAGGTTTCACTTCAATCGCCCTAGGTGATACTGAAATGCAGATCACTCTAGATGCAGCAGAAAAAGCCTTTGCTAAAATGAAAAGCGAATAGCTCGCAGCTCGCATTAAAAACGCCCGTTGATTCGGGCGTTTTTGCCTCTAACTCACTGCTCTGCTCATCTAAGCAGTAACTACCGACAATAGAACTAGAGCATTTCTAAAACAGTGATTATTGATCAGATTTGTGGCTAGCATGCTGTATTGTTGCTGTTTTTCCATCGACGAACCCATCCTGGGTTCAACTCTGGCGCTACGCCATCCATGGCTTCGCTCGTCACAGCAACAACACAGCACTGATTAACCAGCAGCGCTGTCTGCGCTATTGCAACAGCAGTCATTTTGGAAGCAGGCAGCTGTCTACCTTATAAATACTGATTAAACCAAACAGTAAAAGAGCGTCGCACTACACGCTGGCCAACAACATCAATGGTTAAGCAGCGCCCGAATAGGATCAGGATGATCCTTTGAGGATAAAGCGTCATTAGCGAGGTGCGCCCACACAGTTATTTATCCTTGCTGCGTCCACTTACAGCCCACTGACCAGCTTCAGAAAGTATTGGCTTAATGAATCTACTCGTCAAAACGCTTAATCAAATCAGGCAACTGAGATATCTGGTTAATCTGCGCATCGGGCTCGCGCTCACCCGTCCAGATCTTTTGTTCAGGATTAAACCAAATGGTGCGCATGCCCACCTGTTGCGCGCCAAACACATCGTGCTCTGGATGATCACCGATATGAATGCTATGCGCAGGCTTAACTTGTGCGCGCGCTAATGCAGCCAAAAACACCTCAGGCTCAGGCTTGGCCACACCCAAGATGTCGGCACTTAACGCAAAAGAAAAATACTCACCCAAGCCCACACGACGCACATCCGCATTACCATTACTCAAGGCCCCCAACATATAACTATGCCGCAATTGCTCTAAGGTAGGCACAACATCAGCAAACAGCTCAACCTTTTGCCGTTCAGCTAAAAACACCTGAAATGCCTGCTCAGCTAAATCACGGGCTTCAAGCTCTGGGTAGCCTGATTGCAATAAAGCCCGCAACAACACCTGATAGCGCAACTCACTGACACGCTGATCCAGCAGCGGCTGCTGTGCAACCAACTCACCACGCAACTGCCCTAACCGCTCACTGCTCAACTCGCCCAGCTTCGGCGCATGCGTCAGCAACCAAACCCCTAAAGCCTGATTTGCCGCAGTAATCACTGGCTTTACTGACCACAGAGTGTCATCAAGATCAAAAGTAATTAAACGAATACTCATGGCTCTGGTTTACGCCTCGCACGCGGGTGAGCTTGGTCATAGACCTGCGCTAAATGTTGAAAATCAAGGTGGGTATAAATCTGCGTGGTACTGATATCCGCATGCCCCAACAGCTCTTGCACCGCACGTAAATCATGGGAAGACTCTAAAATATGACTGGCAAAAGAGTGGCGTAGCATATGCGGGTGCAAGTGCTGGCCGAGGTCTCGGGCACCGGCTTGCCGAACTCGTTCGCGCACCAACTGTGGACTCATGCGCCGACCGCGCACGCCAATAAACAGTGCCTGATCCTCAGATTGCAGCGTGCCGCGCACAGCCAACCAGCGCTGCACAGCACTAACCGCTTTACTGCCCACCGGTAACAGCCGTTGCTTATTACCTTTACCCAAAACTAAAACCAAACCTTGGGCTAAATCGATGTCAGCAATATTTAAACCCACCAACTCCGACAGACGCAGTCCCGAGGAATACAACAACTCTAAAATTGCATGATCACGGCATCCAACAAAATCATCGGCCACCGGACTATCCAACAATTGTTGAGCTCGATCCACATCCAGCACTTTAGGTAACTTGCGCGGCCCTTTCGGCGGACGAATACCGGCAGCAGGGTCATGCTGGCAAATACCTTCACGCAGTAAGTAAGCATACAAGCCACGCACCGCTGACAATAAGCGGGCAATACTACGCCCGGTCAAGCCACCGTGATGCAGTTCAGCAACCAATTCACGTAGGTGCGCCACCTGCAAAGCGCTCCAGCTTTCTAACTGCTGCTGCTGAGCAAACGTTAAAACTTTCGCCAAGTCACTGCGATAAGCACTGAAAGTATGCGCAGAAGCCTGCCGCTCAGTTTGTAAGTACTCAAGATAAGCACTTAATTGCTCTTGCATATACCACCCATAAGCAACACTTACTTAACCGCTCGCAAAGATGCCAATAACGAGGGTAATAAGCGCGCCAAAACATCGGCTAGGTAAGTTAAAAACAGTGTATCCATAGAGTTACTGTAATGCTGCTGGTCGTCACTGCCCACCGCCAGCACACCCTGTATACCTTGATACTCTAAAGCAGCCACAGCCGCAGATTTAATCTCCGCGGCCTGACTCTTGCCAAATAAAAACTCTAATTCTTTCAGCCGTAAAACGCCGCACAAGGCTTTACCACCCGCCAGCAAACCACCAATGTGCTGCTGCGCAGATTTCAAGGTTTGACTGCGGCCAACACTGATATGCTTATCAGTGAATAACGTCAACCCAACGAAAGGCACGCCAAATGAGTGGCGCAAACTATCATCCACAGCGCTAACCAACTCATCCAAAGTCTGTGCATCAAGCATTTCAAGAATAAGACGTCGGGTTTTATCAAACAAACGGTCGTTATCCCGTGCAACATCCATCAATTGAGTCAAACGATTACGCATTTCAAGATTACGCTCACGCAACACCGCAACCTGACGCTCGACGAGCGAAATAGAGCTGCCGCGCATATGAGGGATACGCAACTGTGCTAATAAATCGTCCTGTTCAATAAAGAAATCCGGATTATTTTCTAGGTAGCTGACCACTTGCTCCGCGGTGATTGCTGCGACTGGCGGTTGTTGGTTACTCATAAGCGAATTTGCCCTTCATAAACACGGGTTGCCGAACCCGTAAAATATACACTGTGATCATTTTTCGACCACTGCAACCAAGCTCTAGCTTTAGCACTGGCAAACTCAATATGCACCTGACGGTTCACCCAATCCTGCGCGATTGCCGCCACAGCAACAGAACACCAGCTGTGATGAAAACTATCAAGAGCACCATAGCCAAGCTGCCACACTTGCGCGCTTAAATTATTTCTATCCTGCACCTGCACGGCACTGATTGTCGTACCCCGCGGGAAACTGGCCTGCTGCTCTAGATGCCCAGCCAGCTCGGCCATCGGCAAGCGCGGCAAATCAGCCACCAATAAAACAGCATGCAAGCCCTGCATGGAGAGCATCTTAAAGTTCTTATCCAACAACCAGCGTGGCTGCCCTTGCTGCTGGATAAAAGCACTGGGCAAAGCCACTTCATCGGTCAAAATTTCAGGCAGCTCAAGAGGCACAGAAACGGCACCATCTGTATGCACCTGCACATCAATAACCGCGTGGCGCAATTCAACACGCATTTGCGCTTTGGCCACTAAGCGTTTATCTGCCACCAAACGCGCCACACAACAGACATCGCTGGCTAACCAATCAATTTCGGCACCTTGCGCATCAAATACACGGCAACTAAAGTCAGCATCTGGGCGTTGCGGCACTTCAATTAAAGCTAAGCGCCGAAAGCCCACTCCAGTCTGGCGATCACTCCATGCGCGCATTTGTTGCGGCTGGATATAAGCATGCTGACTGATCAAGTCGAGCACCATTAAGTCATTACCCAAGCCATGCATTTTCGTAAAACGCAGGAGCATGTTAAGCCTCCGGCAGTAGGCTTTCGTGAGCAAATAACTCTTCTATGCTTTCACGACGGCGGACGAGGTAAGCATGCTCACCATCGACAACCACTTCTGCCGCACGACCTCGGCTGTTGTAATTGGAACTCATCACAAACCCATAAGCCCCAGCAGAGCTCACGGTAAGCAAGTCGCCTTCGGCTAAGGTTAAATCACGCTCTTTAGCCAGAAAGTCGCCGGTTTCACACACAGGTCCGACCACATCATACTTGCGCGGCATGCCGGCACGGGGTTTAACTGGCTGCACGTCCATCCATGCCTGATACAGCGCTGGACGCAGCAAATCATTCATAGCGGCATCGACAATCGCAAAGTCTTTATGCTCAGTGTGCTTTAGATATTCCACACGGGTCAGTAGCACACCAGCATTAGCGACAATATAGCGGCCCGGTTCAAAAACCAAAGCCAAATCACGGCCCGCCACTCGCTCACGCACGGCGGCCATATACTCTCCGGCGCAAGGTGGTTGTTCGTCTTGATAGCGAACGCCTAAACCACCGCCCAAATCCAAATGTTGCACAGTGATGCCGTGCTTAGCCAAACGATCAACCAGCACTAACACCCGATCCAGCGCATCTAAAAACGGCTCAAGAGTGGTCAGTTGCGAACCAATATGGCAATCCACACCTTTAATAGCGATATTGCTCAGCACCGCAGCACGCAGGTACACCGACTCAGCAATATTAATATCAATACCGAATTTATTATCTTTCAGGCCCGTAGAAATATACGGGTGGGTGCCCGCGTCAACATCGGGATTAACCCGCAAAGATACAGGTGCAATAACCCCAAGCCGCGCAGCCTCTTCTTGCAGGCGCTCCAGCTCGTCAACAGACTCCACGTTAAAGCAGTGCACACCCACCTCTAAAGCGCGGCGCATTTCTTCGCGGGTTTTGCCCACGCCCGAAAACACCACACGCTCCGGCAATCCGCCAGCAGCAAGCACGCGCTCTAATTCACCAATGGAAACAATGTCAAAACCAGCACCTAAGCGCGCCAGTATATTGAGTACGGCGATATTAGAGTTGGCCTTAACTGCATAACACACCAAGTGCTCCACGCCTTGCAAGGCATCGGCGTAACTGCGGTACTGCGCTTCAATATGCGCGCGTGAATACACATACGTTGGGGTGCCAAACTGCTCAGCAATGCTGGACAACGCAACATCTTCTGCGTGCAGCTCACCCTGTTGATAAGTAAATGCTTGCATGTCAGCCCCCATTAGAGTTCGTAGCGATCTTTACGGTGTTCATGAGCAGCCTTTTCATCATCTGGGTCATACAATGGGCCTTTTTGGCCGCAGGCTGTTAAGCCCAGCAATATCACTGATAATGCAACAATTGGAAGCAGAATACGCTTCATAATAAACCCTTCGTCAAAACTAATAATGTATTGAGTATACCGACCCCTCATAATCTTGCCTATGCGCAGAATCAGCTGCCAGGCTAGGATCCTGATGAAAAAGCCGTATTATGGGCTAACTCTCGGTCAACCAGCTTGGTTAGCCAGCATATTTAGTCTGCCAATACCTATATAGGAGCTCTCCATGAGCCTGAGCAATAGTCAGTTTCACGATCTTGTTGATACCACCCAAATTAATCTAGAAGACATCATCGACAACAGTGATGTCGACATTGATATTGAAAACAGTGCCGGTATTTTAACCCTGACTTTTGAAAACCAGCACCAATTAATTCTCAGCCGTCAAGAGCCGCTTAAGCAACTGTGGTTAGCCGACCGCACCGGAGGTTTTCATTTTGATTACGACAGCAGTCAAACCGCTTGGTATTGTGCCGGCACCGAACAAACCCTAGGACAAATGCTCAGCGATATACTGCTTGCGCACACTCAACACAACTTTGATTTAAGCAGCCTCTAACTATTGCTTGCAGCGCGGTGCTTGCTTATTTACCTAGCTGTGATACGTTGAATGCCTGTGCTGTAAAGAATAAGCAGCACCTTAAAAACCTCGTCATTTGGCGGGGTTTTGTCTTTTTTACTTGTCATTAAAAACGCTAGGAGTGCAACAAATACTATGAGCAACAAGCCCGCGATCACCGTCACTCGTTTAGATATGCAACGTCTTGAGCAGATGCTCGACAATCTAGATGACTATGACGCAGCAGCCGAAGCCCTAGAAGCAGAACTTGCCCGCGCGAATTTTGTTGGTCATACCGAGATTGCTAACGACATCGTGACGATGAACTCCAAAGCACACTTCCATGAGGCCAGCACAGCAACTGATTACCAGCTGACCCTTACTTACCCTGAGCAAGGTGGCGGCGCCGGCAATGTGTCAGTATTAGCGCCCATTGGCACGGCTTTACTGGGCCTGAGCGTTGGGCAGAGCATTGACTGGCAAACTGCAAAAGGTAAAACCCTGAAGCTAACCTTGACCAAGGTTGAATATCAGCCGGAAGCACAGGGCGATTTCACCCTATAAAGGTGCACTTTTCACCAGCGCCAGTCGCTGTTTGCTAGAGCTGCTGCAATGCGGCGTTGAGGCGTCTTTCCAAAATAGTTTTGCGCTGTAAAAAGTGCATGGTTTGCACATCACTGTGACCGACAACTTTTGCCAAATCGATATCCGTGATATAGCACGGGTATCGCTCTGCAGTACGGCGCATGCCTAAAATATAGCGGGCAACATAGTGGTACAGCTGATCACCGTATTGCAATTGCGAAAACTCTTGATGATTGCAATACAGTGTTAACGAGCCATCCTCTTCATAAATCACCTGCACAGCATAAAAAGTATGCTCACGCTCAGCGCTGACTAGGCGACAGCGCTCAATGCGCTCTGGGCTGTCAGTGCCGTCAGGGTAAATACGATGATAATTAACGCTAAGCTGCGTGGTGTTGAGGGTTTGCTCTGTAAAACTTTCGGTCACGGTATGACGGTACAGCAATGAGTTTAAAAAGCGCTGTAAAGGCAATAACAACGCCTGCTCATCAATAAAAGGCTGACTCTGCTGCCACAAGCCATTGCGCTCATCTAAGACATAGAGCTGCGCTTGGCCGGCATTTACCCGATAAAAAACCTGTATCGCATCTTCACGGCCCACGGGCAAAATAAACTTCAAGACATGCCCAAGCAGTGCATATTCATCCACTCGCCAACGAATGTACCGCGCTTGCTCTTGCGCTAAATAACCGCTGAGTTCTGCCACATGGGTAAATGAAATAAATCCAGCACGGCCGTCACGCCACTCCAGCACATGTAACTGCTGCTCTATTTGTAATAAATAGCGGCTATCTTTACCCTGCTCAATGCTGGCAAAAACCTGCGCCACCACTTGTTCCACCCGTTTTACAATTGATGCAGCTCGATTCTGACAAAAACACCCGACATGAATCTGCGCAGCTGTACTCTTTCCAGCGCTGGCATTGAGCAGCTCACTTAAGCATTGCAGTAACGCATTATCACCGCTATAACGACTGACAATCAGTTCATTCCAGCTGTTTAATACAACTTGATCAATGCTCAGTACCAAGTTTTCCCGTAAGCCAGAGAAGCCCAACGCATCCACCTGCTCACTGGCCATATGCACATTGGCTTGGCTGTGTTGGCGCAGCGGATCAACCCCTACATTAACCAGCAGCAAAACAGCGCTGGGGTAGCTGCTGCTAAGTAACTTTTCCTCTGTTACCGCTGCGAAGGGTAAGGGCAGCACGCGCCGTAAACTGGTGAGAATGCCACGCAACTCATACTCAGTTAAATCACTGCCATTAAGCAACAACGTCAGTCGGGTTGACTCATCAATAACCCCATTCAGATATGCCCAAGCCAATACCGGCAGCAGCGCCTTACCGCGCTTTAACGGTGAATGATTTTGCCACTCTAAGCCAGCCAAGCTGCCACGGAATAACCCCCAATAGGTTGGCTCAGAACCATCACCTGGGAGGCATTCAACCAAGGTTAATGTTTCTTCAGATAAGTCTGGGGCAATACCTGGATTAAGGTATTCCACTTTGCCCGCTTTACGCTCAAAGGCCGCATATAAACGCCGCCCCAACACGGCTAAATCACGGGCATTAACCGCTTGTTCAGTCTGCATGGAGCGGGCTAACTGGCTTAAGAAGCGATAGCTGTAAACCAGCTCATTGACCAGCAAGCGACGCTCTTGCTGTGCTTGGCCAACTTTCCACTGGTTGCGGCGATCCAAGTGAGCCAATAACGCCTCACCCCACCCCCAGGCATTGGTCAACCGCTCCAACACAAGACGTTGCCAGCTTTTTGAGCGATTAAGACGACTCTGAGTTAAGCGCTTACCCACCTTGTGGTAAAAGCAGCGCCGCACCAACTCCAAGCGCTCTAGCTCTTTGCGCTCCAGTAAGTACGCCTCAAGACGTCGATACAGCATAACGTAGGCATCCAGCTCATCCACATTGAGCTGATTGGCATAAATAGCCTGCTTATAACTCAAGCTTAAGCACTGCACCTGAGGGTATTCAGAGGCGTACACTTCAATTAACAAAAGTTTTAATAAGGATTTGTATGGTGATTCAATACCCTTATAGAGCTGCCACATGCCTGCTCCCACAAACTCACCGGGAGGAATATGCGCCAAACAGCCCAGATCCAGCACTTCTTCACTGCGGACAAAACGCTTAGCTAATAAAGTAGCGCAGTATTGAGCATAACGGTGTTCTTCATAGACCGGCACCAGCCACCAGATCGGTATACGCCCGGCCAACCAAAGTGCTGTGCGATAAAACTCGTCCAGTAACAAATAATGTTGGGTAGTCCCGCAGTCATCTAAAGACAGCTGACGATCGTTATCTTGGCCACTGGCAAACTGCTCTGGCTCAATTAAAAACAAGTAAATCTGCGCCCCTAAAGTCGCGGCCCACTCTTGCAACAAATCGCATTTTTTACGTAATTCAGCTAGCTGTGCCGGCGTTAAATCCGCGCCATGACACAACCAAAAATCCATATCACTGTCTTCAGCATAAGCCACAGAACCGAGGCTGCCCATTAAAAATAAGGCATGTAAAGGCTGCTCAACACGGTATCCCCGTGGCGCTTTATAAGTAAATGAACGGGCAAAGCTTTGCGCTTCTTGGACTAAGTCAGGCTCCGGAACAAAATTACTTAAACCCGCTGGGGTGGTGCTGGAGACATAACCGGGTAATAGCGGGTGATTGACATGCAGTAGCAAAGGCAATAAACGCAGCACCAATTGCTGACGCGAGGACATCACTAAGTGCGCCCGCTGCAGTCGGTCATGGTTGACAGCTAAGAAACGCTTACGCAGTCGGGTTAAATCTTGACGATCAATCCCTTCGTCGATTTCTAAGCGTATATCAACCATGACCTCGCCAACCGCTCTATTGGTCAGCTAGAACAGTAAGTACAGCCTGCGCATGGGCTGCTGTTTCCAACCCTAAACTGGTTAAATAGCCACCATCATCTTGGCTAATCAAACCTTTCTCAAACAAACGCTGGGCAGCGGCAACCCGCTCGGCGCCAGCACTGCTGTGCACTTTAATGCCCTCTTGCATGCTGTCTAAATTATATAAGCATAAAACTTCAAGTTCCGCGGCAATCTCAGGGGTCCAAGACATAATGTACTCCACCTATAAGTTAGGTAATAAAGGACTTGCTTAACAACACCTGTGCGTTTTAAGGCGCTTCAGGCAATTGCGGTAATGCGCGTAATGCATGCTCATAAGCGGCCATATCAAACGGCCCATCGGCCTTTAACATTTCGCTCACTTGCCATGCTAGAACCTGCGCCATCATCTGCACAGCTTCTTCACGTGTATGCCCGACTAAAGTTAGCTTATTGAGCACTGCTTGTACCGCGGCAGGCTGTTGTGCAGACAGCTGGTTCTCAATGGCTTGTATCAACTCACTTTCAACCAGTTGATCCTCAGCTTCCGCATCAATAACATCGGTGTTGGCCCGCTCAACTTGCTTAGCAGGCGCTGGCGTATCACTTAACGGCACACCACCCTCATCGAGCTGACACAGCATGCAATCATCCACGTCACCTTGATTGGTTTCCACATAACGTACCTTGCGACTGGCTGAAGAGCGATCCGCCGATACTTGATAACGTAAATCTCTCGGTTTATCCGTCACGCTAACCTCCAAAAAATCTCTCTATTCAGTCGCAGGCACGTCGGCTTAACGACTGGCTAATAACTCTCGACCGCGTTGGACAGCTGCTCGCACTTGCGCTGGCGCTGTACCGCCAATGTGGTTACGGGCATTGACTGAGCCTTCAAGCGTCAACACAGCAAATACATCTTCGCTAATCTCGCTGCTGAACTGTTGTAATTCAGCCAAGCTCATTTGCGCTAAATCCTTACCTTCTTTGACGCCATAACCGACCGCATGGCCCACAATTTCATGGCAGTCACGAAACGGTAAACCCTTGCCAACCAAGTAATCCGCCAAGTCAGTTGCGGTAGAGAAGCCACGCAGCGCTGCTTCACGCATCATTTCCTGCTTAGGCACAATCGCCGGCACCATATCAGCAAAGGCGCGCAAGCTATCGCGCAATGTGTCAGCGGCATCAAATAGCGGCTCTTTATCTTCTTGGTTATCTTTGTTGTAGGCCAACGGCTGGCCTTTCATTAAGGTTAATAAGCCCATTAAAGCGCCAAATACGCGACCACTTTTACCACGCACCAATTCGGGCACATCAGGATTTTTCTTTTGCGGCATAATCGAGCTGCCGGTGCAGAAACGATCAGGCAGGTCAACAAATTGGAACTGCGCGGAAGTCCACAGCACCAATTCTTCAGAGAAGCGCGATAAGTGCATCATGGCAATACTGGCTGCGGCACAAAACTCGATAGCAAAATCGCGATCGGAAACGCCGTCCAACGAATTACCGGAGATCGCTTCAAAGCCCAGCAACTCACAAGTCATTTGGCGATCAATTGGGTAAGTCGTACCAGCCAATGCAGCGCTGCCCAAAGGCATACGATTGGTACGCTTACGGCAATCAACCAAGCGCTCATAGTCACGGGACAACATTTCAAACCACGCCAGCATATGATGGCCAAAGGTCACTGGCTGAGCAGTTTGCAGATGGGTAAAGCCCGGCATAATGGTTTCAGCATGCTCTTGCGCCAACCCAAGCAAACCTTCTTGTAAGCGGCTCAATTCAGCTAAGATCAGATCAATTTCATCACGCAACCACAGGCGAATATCGGTAGCAACTTGGTCATTGCGGCTACGACCGGTGTGCAGTTTTTTGCCAACAATACCAACCTGCTCAGTGAGTCGCGCTTCGATATTCATGTGCACGTCTTCAAGCTCGGTACTCCAAACAAACTGACCGGCCTCGATTTCTTTCTCAATCGCCTGCAAGCCAGCAATCACCGTGTCGCGCTCGTCGTTGGTTAATACGCCAACTTTAGCCAGCATCGTCGCGTGGGCAATGGAGCCCATAATGTCATGGCGATATAGACGCTGATCAAAGTCCACTGACGCAGTAAAACGCGCGACAAATGCATCCACCGGCTCGCTAAAACGGCCACCCCATGACTGATTGGTTTTCTCGTTACTCATTTAATCTGCCCAGCTAAACAATAAAAGATGCCTACATAATAACAGGATGACACTGGCTTATGCCGTCCCCTAATTAATTATCTACCCCATTATGTTTTAGCCAGCCCAGCAGCCGAACTAGAGGTAAGGCGCCGCTCTGCCTAGCAATTTCTTTACCGTTACGAAACAAAATCAAACTTGGGATGGAGCGCACCCCCAACTCACCGGAGAGGGCCGGATGCGCTTCACTGTCTAGTTTGCCAAAACGGCACTGGGTGCTCAGCTGTTTTGCAGCCTCACTAAAGATTGGCGCAAACTGGCGGCACGGCCCACACCAACTGGCCCACACATCAACTAACAAGGGCACATCGCCTTTACTTTGCTGACGGAATGTTGCGCTATCTAAATCAAATGCAGCGTCGATAAAAATCTGTTTTTTACAAGAACCGCACTGCGGCTGTGCTACGCGCTTATCGTTAGGAATACGGTTTAGTGTGGCGCAGTGTGCGCAAGGAACAACAATTGATTCAGTCATTTTCTCACCCTCTTTAATTCAACCAGCACAATACTTTACCTAATTGCAAAGTATATAGCTCAACCTTATCCGTCAAGCATTTGCCAGCACCCTATTACTAGGCTACAACTTTAAATAGGCATGGACGAATACAACACAGCACGGAGGCTGTTTACTTATGTACTCTCAACGCGCGTTTACCTTAGTGGAAATATTTATTGTGCTCGCTTTGCTGGCTATATTAGCGCAGCTTGCAGTGCCGGCCTTGCAAGACTTTTTGGAGCGCAATCAACAGCAAGCGCTATATAATCAAATTGCGCGTGCGGTTAATCAGGCCAGAAGCCATGCGGTCACGCACCGCGTGCGAGTGGAATTGTGCGGCAGCCAAGATGGCATATCGTGCAATGCCGATTGGTCGCAAGGCTGGCTACTACGGGAACTAGAACAAACAACACCGGTTGCGGTGACGCAACTCAACACCGATCGCCGCCGCTTGCATTGGAGCGGCTTTCAGCCAAGAATTCAGTTTTATAGCAATGGCATTAGCCCCACGGGCAATGGCCGTTTTTACAGTTGCCATAAGCAAAAAATCAGCTGGCAACTGATCCTTAACCGTCAAGGCCGTTTACGCACTGCCAGTAACGCAGAGAATGCTGCCGAAGTAGCGCGCTGTGGCTGAAGCACTACTGGCTCACACTTTATTGTTTTATGCTGAGCAATACTTGCCGCGCACAACTGCTACGGGTAACACTGCTGTTATGACAAACCTGAAACCACCTGCGAGTATCGCTGACGATTTCTTTGTGCCTGAACTCTGCCAAGCAGAAGCCCTACTGGGCCTTATTCTATTGGCGGAGCTACTGGTTCTCGTCTTGGTCTTAGCCGAACCTATGGTGATCGGCTTTGACTGGATGCGTTTAGCTTTAACCTCGTTATTTGTGCAGTGGATTGTTTTATTATCCGCCGCTGGCATTTGCCGCGCCCGCCCCTATTTAGCACGCCTGTCGGCCAGCAGTGCAGTGTTAATTATTTGCGCCTTAGTGCTTTTTTTAACTCTGTTATGCACAGCCATTGCCGAGCATTTTTATCTCACCGAAGAGCTCTCAGGCGAAGCTCGTGGTCACTTGTATATCCGCCATGCACTCATTAGCTTAATTATGTGCGCTTTGCTGCTGCGCTATTTTTCCTACAAGCACGTATTCATCCGCACTTTTTATTCAATAGCCTCAACAGCATTGCCAGCTTAATTGCTTCCAACCCTGAGAAAGCCGAGCACGCGGTGCTGGATTTATCTGATTTATTTCGCGCCAGCTTAGCCCAACCCAACACCTTATCCACATGGCGTAACGAACTCACCTTAGCCAAACAATACATCTCAATTGAACAATATCGACTGGGCAAGCGTCTACATATGCTGTGGGACGTTGACACTGTGCCCGCTGACTTGCCGATACCTCACTTAACGGTGCAGCCGTTATTAGAAAACTCAGTGATTTATGGTATTCAACCCAGTATTCAAGGGGGCACTATTGAGGTTAGCGCACACTATTCGCAAGGTGTTTTTAAACTGCAAGTGAGCAACCCCTTTATGCCCGGCGACAGCATCAGTAACCCCCGGGGTACACGCTTAGCCTTGAACAATATTGAAGCGCGTTTAAAAGCACTGTTTGGCCCCACAGCACGTTTATCTATACAACAACAACTTGATCGTTACACTACCAGTCTGAGCTACCCATGCTCTCGACCCGCAGCGCAGGTGCCTAAACCAGATGAAAGTATTAATCGCTGATGATGAACCTCTAGCGCGCGAACGTTTAGCGCGCTTAGTAGAACAAATACCGCACTTTACTCTGTTACAACCGTGCGCCGAGAATGGTCACCAAGCACTACAGTTGGTGGACAGCTTGCAGCCCGATGTTTTGCTGCTCGATATTGCTATGCCGGGGCTGGATGGTTTACAAGTCGCCGCGCAGCTGTGCGAGCAACCCCATGCGCCAGCAGTCATTTTTTGCACTGCCCATGATGAGTTTGCCCTACAAGCCTTTGCCGTTAGCGCTATTGATTACTTGGTAAAACCGGTGCGCGTGGAACAGCTGCAAACAGCTTTAGAAAAAGCCCAGCGCCTCAACCCTATGCAGTTAGCCGCTCTAGCCCGCGCGCCGAAAACCAACAATACAGAACGGACACACCTCAGCGCCCGCACCCACAAAGGCATCGAGCTCATTCCCATTGAGCACGTGATACATTTCTTAGCCGATAACAAATATGTGACTTTACGCCACATACACGGCGAAACTTTACTTGATGAGTCACTTAAATCCTTAGAGGAAGAATTTGGCGAACGCTTTGTTCGCATTCACCGCAACGCCCTTGTCAGCCGTAAGCATATCGAGTGTTTGCAACGCACTGCACAAGGCCATTACGAACTGCATTTGCGTGATATTGACGAAGCATTAACGGTGAGCCGCCGCCATGTTGCAGCAGTACGCAAGCTTATGGATAAACTTTAATGCGCTAAAATCTTGCCACCTGGCATGAGGCAAGCCGAGTCTGTGCCTGCTATCATCCACTGATAAACATTTATAACTGTGGATCATAATTATGTCTTTGAGCCAAGAACCTATTACCGAACTGCGTATTGCCACCCGTAAAAGCGCTCTAGCACTTTGGCAAGCAGAGTTTGTGAAAGCTGAACTTGAGGCAGCTCACCCTCAGCTCAGCGTCACTTTAGTGCCGATGGTCAGCCGTGGCGACCAACTGCTGGACTCACCTTTAGCGAAGATTGGCGGTAAAGGCCTGTTCGTAAAAGAGCTACAAAGCGCCCTGATGTCAAAAACAGCCGACATTGCCGTGCACTCGATGAAAGATGTGCCTATGGAGTTTCCTGAAGGTTTGGGTTTGTACTGCGTCTGTGAGCGCGAAGATCCACGCGACGCCTTTGTTTCCAACAAGTACAACAACCTCGCTGAGCTGCCGGAGGGCAGTATCGTCGGTACTTCTAGCCTGCGCCGCCAAGCGCAAATTTTAGCCCAGCGCCCAGACCTCGTGGTGAATTTTCTCCGCGGCAACGTTAACACCCGCTTAGCCAAGCTCGATGCTGGCGAGTACGATGCAATTATTCTCGCTGCCGCAGGTTTATTACGTTTAGGTTTTGCTGATCGTATTCGCAGCAGCCTTGATGTCAGCAGCAATTTACCGTCCGGTGGTCAAGGTGCTGTTGGCATTGAGTGCCGCAGTGCGGACAAGGCCATTCATGAACTGCTTAAGCCTTTACACCATGCCGACACCGCCTACCGCGTCACTGCCGAACGCGCACTCAACAAGCACCTCAACGGTGGCTGCCAAGTGCCTATCGCATGCTATGCGGTTTTAGAAGGTGATGAGTTGTGGCTGCGCGGTTTTGTCGGCCAACCCGACGCATCAGTTTTACTCTATGCCGAGCGACGCGCCCATAAAAGCGAAGCTGAAGCCTTAGGTGTTGCTGTTGCAGAAGATCTTTTAGCTCAGGGGGCCGGCGAAATTCTGGCGGTGCTCTACGCTGAAGAGACGCCAGTCCAGTGAAGCAATGGCGTTTGTTGATTACGCGGCCAACAGAGGATAGCGCGGTACTGGCTCAGCTGTTGGCTGAACAACAGATTTACAGCAGCAGTTTACCTTTGCTAGAAATCCAGGCGCTGCCAGAAACCCCTGCGCAGCGCAGCTTAATGCTCAATCTTGAGCAATACTGCGCAGTGATTGTCGTCAGCAAACCCGCTGCCAACCTAGGCTTGCAGCGCGTTGATCAGTATTGGCCGCAACCACCCGTGCAGCAACATTGGTTTAGTGTGGGTGCCGGCACTGGGCAAATTCTGGCGGAGTATGGCTTAGCGGTCAGCTGGCCAGAACAAGGGGATGACAGTGAGGCTTTATTAGCCCTACCTAAGTTTTTAGAAACCTTAGATACCCCTAATCCTCGAGTTTTAGTGCTGCGTGCTGATGTGGGCCGCAACTTTCTTTCCGAACAATTGCAACAGCGCGGCGTTCAGGTGGATTTTTTACCACTTTATCGCCGACGCTTACCGGTTTATCCTACAGATACCTTAGTTACTCGTATCCAACAAGAACAACTCAATGGTCTGGTGGTCAGTAGCGAACAAGGATTACGCCATTTAATTGAACTGGCTGGTAATAAGTGGCCTCAACTGGCTGCTTTAGCACTCTTTGTGCCCAGTCCGCGCGTCGCTAAAATCGCCCAAGATCTAGGTGCGCAGCATGTTATTGATTGCCGTGGCGCGAATAATCAAGCGTTATTAAACGCTCTCGCCGCGCAACCCGCACCATCAGCATAAGGACTCAGTTATGACCAAACCCTCAGATAAGTCGGAAGTCAAAGCGGATGCAGTCGAAAATACTGCCAAATCAGCTAATAACCCCAGCGCTGCGCAAGCTAAGCAGTCTAGCGAGCACAACAGCAGCGCCAAGGCAGCCAGCAAACCAACGCCAGCAAACGCAGCTGCGCCCGGCAAAGGCTTAGTTATTCTAGCCTTAGTTTTTGGTTTGGGCGGATTGGCGGCCGGTGGCTGGAGCGTGCTGCAAGTGCAAACCGCCGGTGAGTATAGCGCACAACAGCAACAGCAGTTAGCCAATATGACTGCGCAAACCACAGACTTAACTGAGCGCGAACAGCAACTGAGCAAAACCCTTGCGCAAATGCCAACGGCAAACCAACTGCAGCAGGGTCGCGAACTCTTAGCTCACGTCCAAGCCGAGCAGCAACAATTGTCTCAGCGCTTAGAAACCATTTTAGGTGCCAGCCGCCAAGACTGGCGTCTAGCGGAAGCAGAACACTTACTGCGCATGGCCAGCTTACGTTTAAGCGCATTACACGACACCAATAGCGCGCGCTTTCTATTAGAAGCCGCTGACCAAATTTTAATGGAGCAAAACGATCCAGCAGCTTTTGCTGCCCGTGAGCAATTAGCCCGCAGTATCACTGCTTTAAAAAGCACTGGTGGCTTAGATCGGACCGGTTTATTTGTGCGCTTAGGCGCTTTATACCAACAAGCCAATTTGCTCACCCACTTAGCCCCAGAGTTTATCCAGAGCCAAGGCCAGCACGCAGCAACCGCGCAAGGTGATGGCCCTAGTCGCTGGGCCGAGTGGTGGGAGAAAATTTCACGTTATGTGCGTATCGACTTTAATGCTGACGAACAAGTACAGCCCCTACTCGCAGGACAAAGCCTAACGCAAGTACGTTTAGCTTTGGGCTTATCGATCGAACAAGCCCAATGGGCCGCACTCAACGGCGCCACAGAGGTTTACCAACAAGCCTTGCAACAGGCTTTAGCCATTCTTGATGCGCACTTTAGCCCAAAAGATCCTAACGTCAGCAGTCTAAGAGAGCAGATTGGCGAGCTAAAAGAACAAAAAGTGAGCCAAGAACTGCCCGATTTAAACGCTGCCCTTATCACCTTAGAAGCTTATATCGACACCCGCTCAGCCCCGCAAGAAGCTAGTGCAGAGGAGTCTAAGTAATTATGAAGCGCACCTATCTCATCTTATTGCTAGTAGTCGCCGCTGCTGCTGCGCTGGGCATGTTTATCGCTGAGCACACCGGTTACGTGCTGATTTCCTGGAAATCATTTCGCTATGAGTCCAGCCTCTGGTTATTTTTAGCCGTCCTCGCTGGACTTTTTGCCGTGCTATACGGCTTACGCACGCTAATTAAAATGCTGTTAGTGTCAACTGGGCTGATCAACCCGTGGTCACAACGCAATCAAAAGCGCCGTGTCCGCCTGGCATCCGAGCAAGGCATGCTTGATCTTGCCCAAGGCCAATGGAAAGACGCCTTGCGCCACCTGCGCCGAGCAGCACAAGGGGAAAGCAAACCTTTGGTGTACTTGTTAGGCGCAGCCAATGCGGCAGAAAAACTAGGTTACAGCGACGAAGCCGACCAGTTGCTAGAGCAAGCGTTAATCAAGCAACCTGCGGCAGAAGTTGCAATTGCTTTATCCCATGCAGATTTACAACTGCAGCGCGGTGACGATGCCGGTGCGCAAGACACCCTACAAGCCATGCATGAATTGCATCCTGAACATCCAGAAGTGCTGCTACGTTTGCAAGCGCTATTGCGTCAGCGCCAAGAGTGGTCAGCACTGATTGCCCTGCTGCCCGCCTTGCGCAAATGCAAACGTTTAAACAGCCAGCAACTGCAAAATATTGAGTATCAAGCTTGGTCTGGACGCCTCGCAGACGCCTCACACAGCAACAATAGCCAAGATGCCCTACATGCTCTCAAGGCCCTTGATCAAGCTTGGCACGAGCTCTCTAACAAGCTCAAACTTGATCCGCAGTTAGTCGCAGCCTACTGCTCTGAGTTGCTGCGTCTTAACGCCCATGAGCAAGCCGAGTCACTGCTGCGCCACACGCTTAAAAATAACTTAAATGATGACCTCATCGAGCTTTATGGCCGCACCCAAGCACAAGATGGCGCACGGCAACTTAAATTGGCTGAAAGCTGGCTCAAACAAGAACCGCAAAACCCAATTTTATTGCGTGCCTTAGGACGTTTAAGCTTACGCAACCAACTCTGGGGTAAGGCCCGTGACTATTTTGAAAGCAGTTTACGCCTCAAGCGTCAGGCCCATACTTGCGCAGAGCTGGCCCGCTTACTCAGTCATCTTGGTGATAGCCAACGCAGTAATCAGTTATTTGCGGAAAGTTTTCAGCTCCTAGAGCAATCTTTACCTGCACTACCGCAACCGCTACTACAAAAAGACCCAGCATAGTCGTTATACTGGCAAAAACAGGCAGCGTGTCAGCTTAATCAGCAGCTTACACGCTGTTTTTATTTGCATCCTCCAATTCTTAATTGAGGTATGCAGACCCTTATTTCTCAATCGCGGGCGTGCCCCTATGCCTAGGAGTTTTAATGCAACTACCAGCCACCCGATTATTATTTTTATTGGCATTTTTAGGCTGTGCAGCAATTATCGGCTTTGCTCTATATCTTGAGCACAGCGTCGGTTTAGTTCCTTGCCCACTTTGCCATGTGCAGCGTTTTGCAGTGTTGCTGTTTGCTGTAATCTGTTTACTGGCCACCGTGCACAATCCAGCCCGTCTTGGGCAACGCATCTACGGGCTATTAGCCATGCTTGCCGCTGGCTTTGGTATCGCCACTGCAGGGCGGCAAATTTGGCTACAAGGCTTACCGGAAGACCAACTCCCAGCATGTCTGCCACCTTTTGAGTTTATGCTGGAAGCCTTTCCTCTGCAGGAAATCATCAGCAAAATGCTGCACGGCACCGCTGATTGTGCAGAAGTAAACTGGACGCTACTGGGATTCAACATTGCCGAGTTAAGCATGCTCAGCTTTATTGCTATGCTGATTTTCGGCCTATTTGTCGTGCTACGTAAAGCCAAGGGCTAACTCAAGCACTGCCCATCTCTGCAGTATTTTACGCAAGGCTAAAACACATACTTAGCCTTGCGTAAACACAGCTAAGCTACTCTTTTAGCGGTACTAAACGCGGAGCAATCATATGCTCAGGGCGTAAAATATCAGCCAGTAAGTCATCATCCAGTAGCTGCTCCTCACGCACCAACTCCAGCACCCCTCGCCCACTTTCCAAGGCAAGCTTGGCAATTCGGGTCGCATTGTCATAACCAATGTAAGGATTGAGCGCGGTAATTAAACCAATGGAGTTTTCCATCAGGCTCCGACAACGCTCTTCGTTGGCGCTAATATCCACGACGCAATGCTCACGCAACATATCCATCGCGCGGCGCAACAAGCGTATGGAGTCAAACATTTTCCAAGCAATCAAAGGCTCCATCACATTGAGCTGCAACTGCCCGGCCTCAGCAGCGAGAGTCAGTGACAAGTCATTACCAATCACCTCGTAAGCCACTTGGCTGACGGCCTCTGGAATCACTGGATTCACCTTACCCGGCATAATTGAGCTGCCAGGTTGGCGGGCTGGCAGGTTAATTTCATTAATGCCGGTACGAGGACCACTGGACAACAAGCGCAGGTCATTACAGATCTTTGATAGTTTGACCGCAGTGCGCTTAAGCATCCCAGAAAACAGCACAAAAGAGCCCATATCGGAAGTGGCTTCAATCAAGTTAGGAGCGGCCTGAATTGGATAGCCACAAATAGCAGCTAAGCGCTCAACGGCAATTCCTTGATAACGAGGGTCAGCATTAATCCCAGTTCCAATAGCGGTGCCGCCCAGGTTCACTGAAGCAAACAAATCATTAGCAAGGCTTTTTAAACGGGTTAAGTCTTGCGCCAGGTTAACGGCAAAAGCTTTAAACTCTTGACCAAGCGTCATTGGCACTGCGTCTTGTAGCTGGGTGCGGCCCATTTTCAACACATGGGAAAACTCATCGCCCTTCGCCGAAAACGCATCAATCAAGCGCTCTAAACTCAACAGCAAATCGTTATGCCCTAATAATAAACCCACACGAATTGCCGTTGGATACGCATCATTAGTGGACTGCGCCATGTTCACATCATTATTGGGGTGTAAAAAACTGTATTCACCCTTCTCTTTGCCCATGGCCTCTAAAGCTAAGTTGGCAATCACTTCGTTGGCATTCATGTTGGTTGAAGTGCCGGCACCACCTTGAATCATATCGACAATAAACTGATCATGATGCTTGCCCTCAATCAACTGCGTGCAAGCACTGGAGATCGCTGCATGCTTGTTATCACTTAAATAACCCAGCTGATGGTTGGCATCTGCTGCGGCCTGCTTAACCATCGCCAGCGCGCTAACAAAATTAGGGTAATGCGATAACGGCACACCGCTAAGGTTAAAGTTATGCATGGCCCGCAGCGTCTGAATGCCGTAATACGCATCTTTGGGGACTGGCAAAGAGCCTAATAAATCATGTTCAGAACGAAACGCTGTTGCCGTCATAGGTCATACACTCCTTCACACCAATATTTTATAAATAGTCAAACAAACGGATATTAGGCTTTCCAAACCTCTAAAGCGAACCTTAGACGCCGGTCAACTGCGGTATAACGCCTCACCAGCCTCTGTGGATAACTCTGTGAGCAGTCTGTGCAAGGTTTTACTTGTTGATTAAAAGCCTTGCAAAAACACAGTAAACCATTGATTTCAAACGGATTAATTAAAACAAAAACCTCTTGCAGGCTGCCAAGGCAAAGCACAGCCTGTGGATAACTCTGTGTACCTATCTACAGTTAACCTACTCGTGAGTTTCTATCTTGGCATCATCACTGGGTAAGTTAAGCTCAGCAATACTGCGTAAGCGCTCGACGACTTGCGCATTAATCGAGCCTTCAGGGAACTTGTCTTCAGCATCTAGACAACCCGCCTCAGCACCACTGAGCAAGCTCAGCGCCTGATCCACATGGCCGACGGTATAGATATGAAACTTGCCCGCGCTAACTGCACTGACTACAGCTTCATTAAGCAATAAATTAATCACATTGGATTTGGGGATAATCACCCCTTGCTCGCCGCTTAAGCCACGGGCCTGGCACAGGTGGAAAAAGCCTTCAATCTTCTCATTCACGCCACCCACAGCTTGCACTTCACCAAACTGGTTAATCGAGCCGGTAATAGCAAATGACTGCTTTAAGGGTGTGCGGGATAAAGCTGAAATCAGTGCGCAGACTTCGCCCAATGAGGCGCTATCACCATCCACATAACCGTATGACTGCTCAAGCGCAATACTGGCAGAGATGGCTAAAGGAAACTCCTGCGCATAACGGCTGCCCAGGTAACCGGTGACAATCATCATGCCTTTAGAGTGAATGGACTGTCCTAAGCTCACTTCCCGCTCAATATCTACGATGCCGCTGCCGCCGGGATACACTGAAGCCGAGATGCGTGCTGGCACACCAAACACAGAATCGCCCATGGCCAAGACAGTCAGGCCGTTGCATTTACCGACTGCCGCGCCCTCGGTATCAATTAGGATCACCCCCGACAACATGTCATCCATAATCCGTGCTGAGACACGTCCTGTACGGGCAATTCGCGCGGCAATGGCTTGTTCAATATGCTCAGCGTCAGTCAGCTCAGCGCCAGCACTGCTGCGCATAAAATCGGCCTCGCTCACCACTTGAAATAAATCCGCTAGGCTGGCTGAAATACGCTCTTTATGTTCGGCTAAGCGGGCGCTGTAACGGGCCAGCTGTTGTACCGCCGCGGCAGTTAAGGGCGCCATACCTTCTTCGCTGGTACGCGCACGTAAGAGTTGTGCGAATTGCGGCAAAGTCTCCTCGGTCAGAACAATGTCCTCATCGAAGTCGACCAACAAACGAAACATTTCTTGAAAGTCTGGATCAAGCTCCTGTAGCGCGTAATACAGCTCACGCGAACCAATCACCACCACCTTAACCTGCAAGGGAATCACTTGCGGAATCAAGGTGGCAGCGGCTACGCGGCCCAGTTCCACTAAGGGCGATTCCATTTTTAATTGGCGTGAATGCAAAGCTCGCTTCAGCGCTTCCCAAACGAAAGGCTCAGACAGCAGTTTCTCTGCCTCTAAAATCAAATAGCCGCCATTGGCACGGTGCAAGGCCCCAGAGCGCAGCTGTCGATAACTGGTATACAACACGCCCTGATCAGTGCTGTATTCAATACGGCCAAATAAATTATCGTAAGTGGGGTGCGATTCAAACACCACTGGTGCGCCTTCATCAGGCTCATGCCCAACCACTAAATTGGGACTGTACTGTTCTTCCAATAACTTGCGCGCAATGGCATCACTGTGTTCTTCATCAACCAACTGCTCAACCACGGTTTTCAGTAAGTTGACCTGCATGGCAGCTAAATAGGCAACCACACAGGGATGCTCGGCGTACTTCTGCGTTAAAGGTGCCAATAATGGCTCTAGTGCTTGTGCAATAGTTTCTTCGTTCAGCTCACGCAGTTGATTGCTCGACTCGCGTTTCCACAAAGGTAAGCTGGACAGTTCTTTGTTGAGGTGTTCTTCAAGTACGGCAATATCAGCATGAAATTGCTCACGCTCAGTCTCTGGGCGCTGGGCAAACTCGGTCTCATCCAAGGCCTTGCCTTCAAACATCGGGGTAAAAGCGATGTTGACGCTGTCGCGGTACAAGGCAATATTTTTTTCCAGCGCTATCTTTTCAACCACATCCAGGGCTTGGTCATAGCGGCGATTAAACGCACGATCAATGGCGCTTTTCTTTTGCTGCCAAGCAGGGGTTTCAAATACTGCAGGGAAAGTTGCCAGCAAGTTATCCAGCAAGGTGCTGATATCTGCACAAAAACGACTGCCCTCGCCCGGTGGCAGCTGCAAAGCATGGGGCTCACGCATCTCAGTAAAGTGATTTACATACAGCCAATCTGATGGAGTTGGACGCAGCTTAGCTTGCTCGGTGAGGTAACGACGCGCGTAAGAAAAGCGCCCCGTTCCCGACTCACCCATAATGAACACATTATAACCAGGGCGTTGCATAGCGATGCCAAACTGTAAGGCTTCAAGAGCCCGCTCTTGTCCAAGCACTCCGCTTAACGGCTCCAACTCTGCCGTACTGGTAAAATTAAAGTGGCCATTAAAGGTGCGAGTCAGTTGTTCTGGTAATAAGCGCTGAGCAGTTATATTTGAATCGGGCATTAGAAATCCTTGCAGCTAGCGGCCAAGCCGCGAAGTGAACGGGGCATTCTGGCCTTGCTTGCTACCTTTCTGCAAGGTTGTTGTAGAAAGAAAGGAATTACTCTGGGGGTTTGCGAGAGGTATTTAAGCTTCTGCACTGCCTACTCCACTCCATATGCGCAGCCGTCAATAAGGACTATGCACATGGAGTTGGTAAAATCAGCAAATACTTATCACTTATACAGAGTCCAACAAGACAGCTGTACAGCTTAATCTGCGCAATTAATGCATAGCTGCGCAGCGGGTAAAGCCTCAAGGCGGGCCTGATTAATTGACTCACCACAGGCTGTACACTCACCGTAAGTACCGGCCTCTAAGCGCTCTATGGCGTGCTGTACTTCTTTTACACTGGTGCGCGCATCGGCCAGCAAACCTTGCAGTACCATATCGTTTTGCCGCTCGGTGGCTTGCTCAGAAAAACTTTGTGCATGCTCGCGAGATAAGTCGCGCTCAATTGCTGCAGCGCGTGTGCTGTACTCTGCTAGTAGCGCTTCCAAGCGCGCACGTGGTGCTAATTCTGCCATGACAACTTCTCCTCAAAATACACACATACAGTAAATGTAGCATTCAAGTTAACAGTATAGAGCTATCTAGACCTAAAGCGCTGATTTCTATCAACTCTAGAGCAGATAGATAACTCGACAAAAATGCCCTGCGATCACTCGACAGGGCATTTTAGCTAGCGTGTTACTGGCGCTTTAACTGTTACACGATGCCTTGTGCCAGCATGGCGTCAGCCACTTTGACAAAGCCCGCGATATTGGCGCCTTTAACATAGTTCACACGTCCATTTTCCATGCCGTAATTAACACAGGCACTGTGAATTTGTTGCATGATACTGTGCAGTTTGGCGTCAACCTCACCGTCCGTCCACAATAGACGCATGGCGTTTTGGCTCATTTCTAAACCACTGACTGCCACCCCGCCGGCGTTAGATGCCTTACCTGGTGCGTACAAAATCCCCTGCTCAATAAACAGATCAACAGCATCCAGTGTGGAAGGCATATTCGCGCCTTCGGCAACACAGATACAACCGTTTTTAATCAAGGTGCGGGCATCGTCAATATCCAGCTCATTTTGCGTCGCACAGGGTAAAGCGATGTCACACTTGAGCGCCCACGGACGTTGCCCCGGCAAGAACTCTAAAGCAAAATGCTCAGCCATTTCTTGTAAGCGCCCGCGACGGACATTTTTCAAGTCCATCAGGTAATGCCAATGCTCACCGTTCATGCCGTCTTCGATGTACAGGGTACCGCCCGAATCAGACAAAGAAATAACCTTGCCGCCCAGCTCAATCACTTTTTGTGCAGCGTACTGAGCTACGTTACCCGAACCAGAAATCGATACTCGCTGGCCTTCGAAGCGACGCTTCACGCTTTTCAACATTTCTTCAGCAAAGTAGACACATCCATAACCGGTCGCTTCCGGGCGAATTAAGCTGCCGCCATAGGTCATTCCTTTACCGGTTAACACCGAGGTAAACTCATTGGCCAAGCGCTTATATTGACCAAACATATAACCAATTTCACGAGCACCCACACCAATATCACCGGCGGGCACATCGAGGTGGTGGCCAATATGGCGGAACAGCTCGGTCATAAACGACTGACAGAAACGCATTACTTCATTATCAGTTTTACCCTTAGGGTCAAAATCCGAACCACCTTTACCGCCGCCCATGGGCAAAGAAGTTAAAGAGTTTTTAAATACTTGCTCAAAGGCTAAGAACTTTAAAACACCCAGGTTAACTGACGGATGAAAGCGTAAGCCACCTTTGTAAGGGCCAATAGCGCTATTCATTTGGATACGGTAGCCACGATTGACATGCACTTTGCCGGCATCATCGACCCAAGGTACTCGGAATAAAATCACCCGCTCCGGCTCAACCATGCGCTCAATAATACCTGCCTGCATGTAACGCGGGTTTGCTTCTAGGAAAGGCCATAGGGTTCGCAGTACTTCTTCGACCGCTTGATGGAATTCTGGCTGATCCGGGTCACGTTGTTTTATATGGGATAAAAACGCACTAAGAGTTTGGGACATAATAAGGCCTCAGCAAACCGCGCACGCACGGTCATAGTTCAAAACCACCTGACTTTAGCAGTGCAGGTGCACCTAGCGATAGAAAAAATATAAGAATTTTCAATTATATTTGACTCTGCCTCCCTAACTTACACCATCAAGGCATTTTATGACTTGCTTATCTATAGGGCACAGCTGTAAAGTTATAGTATAACATTCAGCTTTTATAACCTTGGAGTCACCTATGCCTAGTCGCTACTTACTGCCCTCTTTGATCCTAACTTTGGCATCCTTCAGCCTCGTTGCCCATGAGCATGAGCATGAGCATGAGCATGAGCATGAGCATGAGCACAGTTTGGCAGCCCATGTACACGGTGT
>SMER01000032.1_pt1 | contig 31006 bp, 25 predicted proteins | sample 2456411 | NCBI WGS metagenome assembly SMER01 (sample SAMN10132597, study PRJNA489261) | soil metagenome | isolation source: day1 antibiotic-silt loam soil ammended with raw manure from dairy cow... | place: USA | collected 2015-05-01 | reverse complement strand
CGTATCAATGAGCGGGCGAGGTAGGCGGATGCTACTAGATCTAGATATCAGTAAAACCATGCGCTCTGGCAGCCGTGAGTTTCGCTTAGATTTAAGCTATAGCGCGAGTAATGATCGCTTGGTGATTTTAGGACCGTCTGGCTCAGGAAAAAGCTTGCTGCTGCAAATGATTGCTGGACTGCTTAAACCGGATAGCGGTTATTTAAAGCTGGCTGGGCGCACTTTGTTTGATCAAAAACAGGGAATTAACCTGACCCCACAACAGCGTCAAGTGGCGTTTCTATTTCAAAATTATGCGCTTTTTCCGCACCTGAGTGTGCGCCAAAACGTTGCCTTTAGTTTACGCCGCGGCCTGTTCAATCCAAGTACCAAGGTGGCCAGTAAGGCAGTGGATTATTGGCTGGATAACTTTGGTTTAGAGCCTGTGCAGCACCAACGGCCCCATGAGTTATCCGGCGGTCAACGCCAGCGTACTGCTTTAGCGCGGGCACTGGTGACTGAGCCGCGTGCGCTGCTACTGGACGAGCCGTTTTCTGCATTGGACCCTGATTTGCGCATTCATATGCGTAAAGAGCTGCGTGAGCTGCAAGAGCGCTTAGCGGTGCCGCTGATTTTGATTACCCACGATGTTGAGGACGTGAAAGTCTTTTCCAATGAAACTCTGTGCTTGAAAGATGGGCAGATTGATCAAGAGCGTCAGCAACTGCTGCGAGCCGCCATCGCGTAACACTCACTGCCGGCCTAAAGGCTCAACCACGCTTCTAACTTTAAAATTAGAGCCAATAAAAAAGCCAGAATCCACTTGGGACTCTGGCTTTCTCAATGCTGCAAGACGTATAGGCTTGGGCAAACAACAGTTTTACAGTACCTGCACTATGGCGTCGGTGACTGCATCAATGTTGTTGAGGTTTAGTGCAGCAACACAAATACGTCCACTGGAGACTGCATAAATCGCAAACTCTTCACGCAGACGATCCACTTGCTCTTTAGTTAGGCCTGAGTAAGAAAACATACCGCGCTGCTCAGCAACAAAACTAAAGTCTCTTTTCGCGCCTTTAGCTGCCAACTGCTCGACCATCAGCTTGCGCATCAGTTGGATACGCTCGCGCATTTCGCCCAGCTCTTTTTGCCACAGAGCATTCAGCTCAGGGGTATTCAAAACCAAACCAACCACAGTGGCACCATGGGTGGGCGGGTTAGAGTAGTTGGTGCGAATGACTAACTTAAGTTGCGACATGACGCGATCAGCTTCTTCTGCAGAGTCGGCAACGATAGATAAAGCCCCCACACGCTCGCCATACAAGGAAAACGACTTGGAGAAAGAGCTGGAAACAAAGAAGGGCATGCCAGAGTCAGCAAACAAGCGCACAGCCGCTGCATCTTCATAAATGCCTTCGGCAAAACCTTGGTAGGCAATGTCTAAAAAGGGCACATGCTCACATTCTTGTAACACTTTAAGCACTGCTTGCCATTGCTCAATGCTCAAATCAACCCCAGTTGGGTTATGACAGCAAGCATGCAAAATTATAATGGATTGCCGCGGTAGCTGACGCAGGTCTTCCAACATGCCTTCGAGATCAACGCCTTGTCGCGCAGCATCGTAGTAACGGTAGTTTTGTACCGGAAAGCCCGCTGCTTCAAACAGTGCGCGGTGGTTTTGCCAGCTGGGATCGCTGATTGCGACCACTGCATCTGGTAACAAACGCTTGAGGTAGTCAGCACCAATTTTTAAGGCACCGGTACCACCAATCGCTTGACTGGTAACACAGCGGCCTGACTTGATAATTTCTGAGTCGGCACCAAATAACAGTTTCTGTACGGCACTGTCGTATGTACCAACCCCTTCAATGGGCAAGTAACCACGCGGAGCGTGTGCCTCAGCGCGGGTCTTTTCAGCTAACTCAACTGCTTTAAGAAGGGGAATACGTCCAGCTTCACTGTAATACACACCAACACCGAGGTTGACTTTGTGTGGACGGGTATCGGCGTTAAAAGCTTCGTTCAGACCCAAGATTGGGTCGCGTGGCGCCATTTCGACGGCAGAGAACAGGCTCATGTTTTGCGAACTCGTTGATTGTTGAATGGAGGCATTAGCTTAACAGACACTGCGTTGAGACGCAGCGCGATTCGACAGGTATTATGGCCAGCTAGCAAAGTTTTTCCGAAATGATTGGTTTTTTTGTCTTTATGCGGTGTTGTGCCGCGCTTGTTATAAGAGGTTTGCATGTCGCGCTTTGAGCTCGTCACACAATTTCAACCCGCCGGTGATCAGCCCGAGGCCATCCGCAAGTTGGTTGCCGGGATTGAGTCAGGCCTTTCCCATCAAACTTTACATGGGGTAACTGGCTCTGGAAAAACCTTCAGCATGGCCAATGTGATCCAGCAAGTGCAGCGCCCAGCTATTGTTCTGGCACCAAATAAAACTTTGGCAGCGCAGTTGTACGGAGAGTTCAAAGAGTTTTTCCCGAATAACGCGGTTGAATATTTTGTCTCCTATTATGACTATTACCAGCCTGAAGCTTATGTGGCTGCCTCGGACACCTTTATTGAAAAAGATGCCTCGATTAATGATCACATTGAGCAAATGCGCTTGTCCGCGACCAAAGCACTGCTTGAGCGACCAGACGTTATCATTGTCGCCACTGTGTCCTGTATTTATGGTTTAGGTAGCCCAGAAAGTTACTTGAAAATGGTGGTGCACCTAGATCGCGGCGACCGCATTGATCAGCGCACGCTGTTGGCCCGTTTAGCTGACTTGCAATACACCCGTAACGAAGTGGACTTCTCCCGCGCGACATTCCGTGTGCGCGGGGATGTGATTGATGTGTATCCAGCTGAGTCTGATTTTGAAGCCATTCGGGTCGAGTTGTTTGATGATGAAGTGGAAAGCATCAGTGCCTTTGACCCACTGACAGGTAAAGTTATTGGCAAACTACCGCGCTTTACTTTTTACCCCAAGTCACACTATGTCACGCCGCGAGAAACACTGTTAGAGGCCATTGAGCATATTAAAGTGGAGCTTGCTGAGCGCTTAGAATACTTACGCAACAATGATCAGCTGGTGGAAGCCCAGCGCTTAGAGCAGCGCACCCGCTTTGATTTGGAAATGATTTTAGAGTTGGGGTATTGCAACGGTATTGAAAACTATTCGCGCTATTTGTCCGGTCGCGACCCCGGAGCGCCGCCACCGACTTTATACGATTATTTGCCGGATAACGCTTTACTGATAATTGATGAGTCCCACGTTTCAGTGCCGCAAATTGGTGCCATGTATAAGGGGGACCGTTCGCGTAAAGAAAACTTAGTCAACTATGGCTTTCGCCTGCCATCGGCACTGGATAACCGTCCGATGCGCTTTGACGAGTGGGAGGCTGTTAGCCCGCAAACTATTTTCGTTTCAGCCACGCCAGGGCATTACGAAGCTGAGCACGCGGGGCAAGTGGTTGAACAAGTGGTGCGTCCAACCGGTTTAATTGACCCGGAAATTGAAGTGCGTCCAGCACTGACGCAAGTGGACGATTTGCTTTCACAGATCAGCGCACGCATTGCTGTGGATGAGCGTATTTTAGTCACCACGCTTACCAAGCGCATGTCCGAAGATCTGACCGAATACCTGGGTGATCACGGAGTTAAAGCCCGCTATTTGCACTCAGATATTGATACGGTAGAACGGGTGGAAATTATCCGCGACTTGCGTATGGGGGTGTTTGATGTGTTGGTGGGTATTAACTTACTGCGTGAAGGCTTGGATATGCCTGAAGTTTCGCTAGTGGCCATTCTTGATGCGGATAAAGAAGGTTTCCTACGCTCAGAGCGCTCACTGATTCAAACCATTGGCCGCGCAGCACGTAACCTAAACGGTAAGGCTATTTTGTATGCTGACCGGATGACCGGCTCTATGGAGCGCGCCATTGATGAAACCAACCGCCGCCGTGAAAAACAAATTGCCTTTAATACTGAGCACAACATCACACCCATCGGCGTCAAGAAAAGTGTTAAAGACATTATGGAAGGAGCTGTGGTGCCCGGTGCGCGCAGCAATAAACGTAAGGCTCAAGCCCGCGCTGCCGAACAAGCTGCTGAATATGATCAACTGCACCGTACGCCCAGCGATATCAGCAAGCGGATCAAACAGTTGGAGGAGGAAATGTACCAGCTGGCCCGCGACCTTGAGTTTGAGGCAGCGGCGCAATTACGCGATGAAGTGCAACGCCTGCGTTTGCGCCTCTTGGAGTTGTAACCTTGTCAGTCAAGCTGTTGCGCGGTTGTCTGGCTGCTCTAGGCAGCAAATCACAGCTGGAGCGAGTGCGCTAGAGTTTGCTAAGATAGCTCCCTTACTTTTTATCTTCTTTGGCTTTGAGTGAACTAAATGACCACTGTACGTACCCGTATTGCACCCTCACCAACTGGTGATCCGCACGTTGGCACCGCTTATATTGCATTGTTTAATATGTGTTTTGCCCGTCAGCACGGTGGTCAGTTTATTCTGCGTATTGAAGACACCGATCAGGTCCGCTCAAGCACTGAGTCAGAACAGCAGATTTTTGATTCATTGCGTTGGCTAGGTATTGAGTGGGATGAAGGCCCTGATGTAGGTGGCCCACACGGCCCTTATCGACAAAGCGAGCGTGCTGATATTTATAAAAAGCACGCCGATATACTGGTTGATAGAGGCCATGCTTTCCCATGTTTCTGCAGTGCTGAACGCCTTAACGAAGTGCGCGCCCAGCAAATGGCTGACAAACAAACCCCAGCTTACGATGGCCTATGTTCACATTTAGACCCGGATGAAGCACAGCAGCGAGTTGCCGCTGGTGAGTCACACGTGATTCGCATGCGCATGCCCACTGAAGGCGTTTGTATCGTCGATGATATGCTGCGCGGCAAAGTTGAAATTGGCTGGGACCGCATGGATATGCAGGTGCTAATGAAAGCCGATGGTTTGCCCACCTACTTTTTAGCCAACGTAGTCGATGATCACTTAATGGGCATTACTCACGTGCTGCGCGGTGAAGAGTGGCTGCCATCTGCGCCTAAGTTGATTGCACTGTATGAGTACTTTGGCTGGGAGCAGCCTGTTTTATGCTACATGCCATTGTTGCGTAACCCTGACAAAAGTAAGCTTTCTAAGCGTAAAAACCCCACCTCGGTTACCTTCTATGAGCGTATGGGTTATTTGCCGCAAGCCATGCTCAACTATTTAGGCCGTATGGGTTGGTCAATGCCGGATGAGCGGGAGAAGTTTTCACTGGAAGAAATGATTGAGAATTTTGATATCAATCGTGTGTCCTTGGGTGGCCCAATCTTTGATGTGGAAAAACTGTCTTGGCTTAATGGTCAGTGGCTGCGTGAGCTGACTGTTGAGCAGTTTGCCGATGCTGCTCGCGAGTGGGCATTTAATCGTGACTACGTGATGCAAATTGCACCGCATGTGCAGGGTCGAGTAGAAACCTTAAGTGAAATTGCTCCGTTGGCCGGATTCTTTTTCTCTGGTGCTGTCCCCATTAACGCCGAGCTGTTCAAGCACAAAAAGCTCGACGCTGATCAAGTGCGTCAGACATTACAGTTGGTACTGTGGCAGCTGGAATCTTTACGCCAGTGGGATAAAGACGCCATTATGGCCAGCATCAATGCAACTGGAGCGCTGCTGGATCTAAAGCTGCGCGACATCATGCCTTTAATGTTCCCTGCAATTACTGGACAAGCCAGTTCAGTTTCGGTGTTAGATGCCATGGCTATTCTTGGCCCGGACTTAACCCGCTACCGTTTACGTCAGGCCTTAGAAGTGCTGGGCGGCGCATCGAAGAAAGAAGTTAAAGCTTGGGAGAAGCTGCTGCTCGACAAATAACGCAGTGGCATAAAAAAGCCGCGCTGACATAAGTATGCTAGCGCGGCAAACGATCTGCAGGGGAGAGTCAGATCGTGGAGGGTTGACGGATATTGAGGATTTGCGATGTGCCTGCCCGTGCTGCTTTGCTTAAGCGCGTACGTGCCGCACGAGGTAAAGGGTTAAACCAGCAAATCACCGTATGACTGCAACCTAAGCGCAATGCATCGCAGGCCAGTTCTTGACTGCTTTGCATGCCCCTGGGACGTAAAACTAAAATTCGCTCTCGATTGAGACCCGCATCCCGCAACCATTGCGCGGTAATTTGCTTGGGTGGTGATATCAAGGTGAGCCAGCGGTCATTTTCATCTTCACTCAACTCGCGCAAAATAGGCGCAATGAGTTGTAGGCATTGTTGACTGCGGCCAGATAAAGAGATTTCACTGAATACGCCGTCGTCTTGCACGGCTGAGTCTTTTTGAGCTGGCAATGGCGCTTCCAGCAGAGGCGCAACCGCAGAACTGCCAACACTAAACAGCGGCTCAAATAAGGGTATCTGCTGATCTTTAAGTGATACTTGGCGAGTCATAAAACCTCTCTAGCGGCGTATAACACCGACACTTAAGCCTTCAATGGTCAGTTCTTGTGTTTTTAAATCAACAACAATTGGTTCAAAGTCGCTGTTTTCAGGTAACAACCAAACCGTATTACCTTCACGCTTATAACGTTTCACAGTGACATCATCATCGATTCGGGCGACAACCACTTGACCGTTACGGGCTTCTTGAGTGATATGAACGGCGAGCAAGTCGCCATCAAGGATACCAATATCTTTCATACTCATACCGCGCACTTGCAGTAAGTAATCTGCCCTTGGTTTAAATAAGTTGGGGGGCACAGGGCAGGAGCTTTCAATATGTTGCTCAGCCAAAATGGGTTCGCCCGCAGCAACTCGACCGACAACCGGCAGCTCATTCTCATTGAGGGTCAGGCCATTGGCGTCTAAGCTTTCGACCTCGACTATTTTCAAGCCGCGAGAAGCGCCTGGAATCATTTCAATTGCACCTTTGCGCGCTAGGGCTTTGAGGTGATCTTCTGCGGCATTAGGTGACTTAAACCCCAACTCTTTAGCGATCTCAGCACGTGTTGGTGGGTAACCATTGTCTTCAATCCAGACCTTAAGAAAGCTTAAAATTTCTGCCTGACGTTTCGTTAGCTTCGACATAATGAGTCTCTGTTGTTATATACAGTGACTGTTATTATATACAGTCATTTTCGATATGCAACGTTTTCACTGTATAGGTGCTCACTTAATGGTTGAGCATCCGAATTTAAATAGCAGGCTCTAAAGGTCTAAAGGTCTAAAGGTCTAAAGGTGAGAAGTAGTAGAGGTAGCGGGAAGGGGGGCTCTAGTGCTGCGCAAGTTGCAGCAGGATTTCACAGGCATCCTGAGCGCCGGCCATGAGCAGGCCTTTGCCAAGAGTGTCTGCAGTTGCTTGGTTTTTCGGTAAAAGCAGTACTTCCAATGGCGCAGGTGCTTTGTTTAAAGCCAAGCGTGCATAGGGGCAGCCGGAGTGCAGCAAAATAGCCATAAACTCACGGTCACTCCATGCCTGCTCGGGCATGATGAGCATGTGGTATGTTTGCCTTACAGTTTGTAAGGTGTTGATATTCAGCGAGTAGCGGCAGATATGCGTACGCTTGGGCAACTCTAAACCGCGCCGTCTGGCGTAGACAACCGCGCAAGCGAATTCGTAACTGTGTTGTTCACCAGACCAAAATAAGCTTTCACCCAGCCAGCTGGCTTGGCGCAAGTAAATAGGTTCATCACTTAAAAACAACGGAATTGCTTGCGTGATGGTTTTCTCAAAGTCGCGGTAGCTGATAATGCGAATATGACGGCACTCTTTGCTGGCGGCAAGGGTTTCTAAGTCTTGCATGCCGGTCAGTTCAGCGAGGGGTTCAGTTAAGCCATATACATCACGTAAATCGACAATGGTTTCAGTATCAATGTCTTTATTGACCAATTTGGCAAGTAAGGCATGCGCAGCCGCTTTGTCTTCTTGTACCGGCCCAGAAAGAGCGCCCCGTGGCAGTTCGTACAGGTGTTGGAAGTAGAGGTTTTTTTTCCAAGAAATCGTTAGCGGTGGAACTTCAAGACCCGCAAATGGCAGCTGAATGCGTGCAGCAATACGTTCTGGCGTAAAGGTGCTGGCGTCAAAATCAGCGCTTTTAAATAAAGCCCTGAAGCGCGACAGAAGTGACCCTGAAAAAGTTGAACGCCCCATAGATCCAGATAACACCTTTCGAACAGTAATAACCGTGAAGAGCCTCGGCATAACGCATGCTACACTGTGACAATATTTTAATAACAGTGCAATACTTCAATAGCAGAGTTTAGCATGCTCAGTTTAGTCTTTGATATATCAATACCTGCACAGGAATTCTTACGTGTTTATCAGGGTACAGCTAACCGCGTCTTGATTCGCAGTAGAACCGGTCGAACGATCAGTCTGCCGGCGCGACACCTGCAGCCCTTTTTAACCCGTAATGGTATATCTGGCAGCTTTATTATGGAGTTTAATGCGCAAGGTCAGCTTTTAGATCTGCGGCGCTTAGCTTAACCCGTTATAATTACAAACATTAACTTAACTGATTCGATACCTTATATTCTATGTACAGCTTATCCCGTCGTTTACTCTTTAAATTATCCCCTGAAACAGCCCATGAATTAACCATAGATTTATTGGGTGCGGCAGGGCGACTTGGTTTGGCGCAGCGTGTGGTAAAACAGCCGACAGCTTTGCCAGTCAATGTTATGGGGATTGATTTCCCTAACCCAGTTGGTTTAGCCGCTGGTTTAGATAAGAACGGCGATGCCATTTTAGGTTTATCTGGTCTTGGCTTTGGCTTTATTGAAATAGGTACTGTGACGCCACGGGCGCAACCTGGTAATCCCAAGCCGCGTCTGTTTCGTTTGCCTGCCGCAGAAGCTGTGATTAACCGCATGGGGTTTAATAACCTTGGCGTTGATCACCTTGTGGAACGGGTACACAACGCTAAGTTTTCTGGCGTCTTGGGGATTAATATCGGCAAAAATGTCGACACCCCGGTTGAGAATGCTGCCGACGACTACTTATTGTGCATGGATAAAGTGTACAGCAGTGCCAGCTATATCACTGTGAATGTGAGTTCGCCGAACACGCCAGGCTTACGCTCTTTACAGTTTGGTGAATCGTTAAAAAACCTGCTCGATACCTTGCGTCAACGTCAAGAAGATCTCACCGTTGTGCATGGCAAGCGTGTGCCGTTAGCGATTAAAATTGCTCCAGACATGAGCGACGAAGAAATTGTTAGCGTTGCCAATATTTTAATTGAAACGGGCATGGATGCAGTGATTGCCACTAACACTACGGTGTCTCGCCGTGGTGTTGAAGGGATGTTGCATGCCGATGAAACAGGTGGTTTATCCGGTGCGCCGGTACGTGAACAAAGCACTCATGTGGTCCGTGTGCTGGCTGAAACATTAGCAGGGCGTTTACCTATTATTGCCGCTGGCGGCATTACTGAAGGTCAGCATGCTGCGGAAAAAATCCAAGCAGGCGCGAGCCTAGTACAGGTTTATTCGGGTTTTATTTATAAAGGGCCTGAGCTCATTCGTCAGTCTGTGGATGCCATTGCCGGCGTACAGCCTAAGGCCTGATAGCAGCTATTGGGTTATTACAGAGTCGTGAGGCCTGACTTGCGCCTCACGATCTAAACAGCAGCAGGCTTAACCTACGGCATTGAGTTCATTAAGCCGATGAATACCTGCGGTGCCACGATAGCCATCCCAGTTATCAGCACGGCCTTCTCGCCAGCCGTTTAACCAAGCTTGACGAGCAGATATTAAATTAAATGGACAGAGTTCGCGCGACTTACCTGTGACACCATGTTGGTAGCCACGTAAAAAAGCACGTTCTAACGGATCACGCTTGAGTCTTCTCATTGGGTGTTGCCCTCAGTGTTTGACAAGAATGTTACCGTCGGCTTTATAAGAAAGCCGTATACTGTACAGTTAAGAAACTCACATGCTCCAAGGTGAGTTTCAAGCTTGGCAAACCAACCAAGCTCATACGAGTTTTAACCAATGCTAAGCAGAGTTGGAATGATTGTTTTGATCTATACAAGCGCTCTTTTAAGCATAAAAAGCATAAGGGGCGGTTTGCTGAATGGCTAAGCCGTACAGCTGAGTGTTTATGCGCTTGGCACCTGTGTTACAACTCAGCGGAATAGTCACAAGCACGGCTCGTAATTGGGAACAATTCGATGAAAGGTTATTTTAACCTTACGAAAACCCTTCTATAAAAGTTTTAAATTAAGTACTCACTGGAAATTTTATGCCCGCCAATCAAGAAGTTGAACTGTATTTAACCTGTCCCAAGAGTCTAGAGGGTTTGTTGCTTGATGAAGCACAAGCCTTGGGCTTATCGGATGCTCGCGAGCAACTGGCTGGCGTATCAGGACGCGGTACGATGCAGGCCGCTTACCGCATGTGTTTGTGGTCACGGTTGGCTAACCGCGTCTTGTTGGTGTTAAAGCGCTTTAGCGTAAAAACAGTTGAAGATTTGTATCACGGCGTAAACGACATTGATTGGTCGGAGCATTTGCTTGCCAGTGGTACTTTATCTGTTGAGTTTACCGGCCGTGGCTCTGGGATTGATAACACCCACTTTGGCGCGTTAAAAGTAAAAGATGCCATTGTTGATGCCTTACGCGATGCCGAGGGCAACCGTCCTTCTGTTGATAAAATCAATCCCGATGTGCGGATTCATTTGCACCTGCGCCGCGGTGAGGCAACTTTATCGCTAGACCTGTCCGGCACCAGCTTGCATCAGCGCGGCTATCGCTTGCAGCAAGGGGCAGCACCGCTCAAAGAAAACTTAGCTGCAGCTATTTTGCTCCGCGCCGGCTGGCCTGAATTGGCCAAACAAGGAGCTGCGTTAGTGGACCCAATGTGTGGGGTTGGAACCTTCTTAATTGAAGGGGCGATGATGGCAGCGGATGTTGCGCCAAACTTACGCCGTGAGCGCTGGGGTTTTAGCAATTGGCTTGGGCATATCCCCGCAACCTGGCAGCCGCTCTACGAAGAAGCGCAACAACGTGCGCAAACGGGCTTAGCCAAGACGCCATTGTGGATTCGCGGCTATGAAGCGGATCCGCGCTTGATTCAGCCCGCCCGCAATAATATTGAGCGCGCCGGACTGGCACGCTGGGTCAATATTTATCAAGGTGAGTTGGCAACCTTCGAGCCTAAGCCGGATCAAGGGCAAACTGGACTGGTGGTTACCAACCCGCCGTACGGTGAGCGCTTAGGTGATGAAGCCAGTCTTTTGTATCTTTACCAGTATTTAGGTGAGCGCTTACGCAGTGCCTGCTTAGGTTGGCAAGCGGCAGTCTTTACCGGCGCACCTGAACTCGGTAAGCGCATGGGCTTGCGCAGTCATAAACAGTACTCACTGTTTAATGGTGCTCTGCCATGTCGCTTGTTATTGTTCCAAGTTAATCCTGACCGCTTCGTCACCACTGAGCGCGCCAGTAGTCACGGGCAAGCTAAGCCAAGCCGTGATTTTGACGATGAAGCACCGCGCTTAACTGGTGAGCCAGAAACAGTGCCTGTTGCCGCAGAGTCTGCACGCCTGAGCGAAGGCGGACAGATGTTTGCTAACCGTCTAAAGAAAAACCTTAAGCAGCTAGGCCGCTGGGTGCGCAAAGAAGAGATCGAGTGCTACCGACTCTACGATGCCGATATGCCTGAGTACGCGTTAGCCATTGATGTTTATGCTGACTGGCTGCACGTGCAAGAGTATGCTGCACCGCGCTCCATTGATCCGGAAAAAGCTCAAGGGCGTTTCTTAGATGCTTTAGCAGCAATCCCTACGGTAATGGATGTGCCACCTGAGCGCATTGTAATTAAGCGCCGTGAACGTCAAGCGGGCACCCGCCAGTATGAGCGCCAAGCCGAGCGCGGGCAGTTTATGAATGTCACTGAAGGTGGTGTTAAGTTACTGGTAAACCTGACTGACTACTTGGACACAGGGCTGTTTCTTGATCACCGTCCGATGCGCATGCGCATCCAAAAAGAAGCAGCGGGCAAGCGCTTCTTGAACCTGTTTTGCTATACCGCGGTCGCAACCGTGCATGCAGCTGCTGGCGGTGCGCGCAGTACTACCAGTGTTGACTTGTCGAAAACCTACTTGGATTGGGCTAAGCGCAATCTAGCGCTAAATGGTTTTTCAGATAAACACAGTTTAGTGCATGCAGACGTTATGGCGTGGTTGGAAAATGATCGGGAAATCTACGACATGATCTTTGTCGATCCACCGACGTTTTCCAACTCTAAGCGAATGGATGATGTGTTTGATATCCAGCGCGACCATGTGCTTTTGCTTGATCGCGCCATGGCCCGTTTAGCACCAGGCGGTAGCCTGTACTTCTCGAATAATTTCCGCCGTTTTGTGATGGATGAAAGTGTTGAGGCCCGCTATCAAGTGACCAATATCACTGCGCAAACCTTTGATCCAGACTTTGCGCGCAATAAGAAAATTCACCAAGCATGGCATTTAACTCAGCGCACTGATTGATTTATATCGTCTAATAGCTGGGCTGAGCGTATGATAAGCAACTTGCAAATTATGCAAATTAATAACTGAAAGTAACCCACCGGGAGGTGCTTAGAATGAACGATAAAACCAAACAAACTACTGTCGCACCAGTAGGCGAAAAACTACAGAAAGTCTTGGCGCGCATGGGTGTCGGCTCGCGCCGCGAAATGGAGCGCTGGATTCAAGAGGGGCGTGTACAGGTTAACTCTCGCGTTGCTAAGCTAGGCACTCGAGTCGATAGTCTAGATGCCATCGCTGTTGATGGTCGCCCATTGAAAAGCGATGCTGCTGACTATGCACAACGCCGTGTGTTGATTTACAACAAACCCGACGGTGAAGTTTGCACCCGTAACGACCCCGAGGGCCGCCCCACAGTCTTTGATCGGATTCCCAAGCCCCATGCTGGGCGCTGGATCAATATTGGTCGTTTAGATATCAACACCACAGGCTTGCTGATGTTTACCACCGACGGCGAGCTGGCTAACCGTTTAATGCACCCGTCTTATCAGATGGACCGTGAGTACGCCGTGCGTGTGCGCGGTGAGGTCACTGAAGAGATGATCGATAATCTGAAGAAAGGTGTGATGCTTGATGATGGTCCGGCCAAGTTTACTGACATTAAAGCAGCGCCAGGTGGTGAAGGCTTTAACCGTTGGTTCCATTGTGTGGTGATGGAAGGGCGTAACCGTGAAGTACGACGCTTATGGGAATCACAGGATGTGGTGGTCAGCCGTCTTAAGCGTGTGCGTTTTGGACCAGTGTTTTTGACGTCTGAATTACGCATGGGGCGCTGGCGTGAAATGACTCAGTCTGAAGTGGATATTCTCAGTAAAGAGGTGGGTCTGGAGCCGATTGCTTTGCCGGAAATGAGCCTAAAAGCTAAAGAGAAGCTTGAGCGTCAGCAACGTAAAACAGTGAAACCTGTAGGAGCTGGTCATGGTGCTCGCCGTGGTGCGGATAAAACCGTTTACACCACCAGTAAAGAGCAGCCTGCTGAGTTTTCCAAAGACTCCAGAAAGCCTCGGAGCAATGCGCCTGCCGGCAATAAAAAAGCACCAGTGCGCCGTTTACGTCCTGAGTAATTAAACGCAGAAAATATTGTAGCGCTCTAAACTAGGGCGCTACTTGGACTTGGTTACGACCTTTGCGCTTGGCAGCATACAAGGCTACATCAGAGCGTTGTAACAAGCTGCTCAGTGAGTCATCAGAGCCTAATGTCGCGCAGCCTAAACTTGCTGTTATAGATATTTCTTCCCCAGCGAAGTTGATGAGCAATGCTGCTAAACTTGCGCGCAATCTTTCTGCCACCACTAGAGCATCTGCCTCGCAAGTGTTCGGCAATACAGCTAAAAACTCCTCACCGCCGTAGCGAAATAAAGCGTCGGTGCTGCGCAATTGCACTTGGATAGTTTGGGCGATTTCCACCAGCACCAAGTCGCCAGCACTGTGGCCATAGCAATCATTGATGCGTTTAAAGTAATCAATATCAATCATCAGTACCGACAGCGGCTGCTTATGACGCTGCGCCGTATCAATATCACGCTGCAAGGTTTGCTGCATAGAGATCCGATTGCCAGCCCCAGTTAATGGATCTTTAAGGGCACTTTGCAGTGCGGCAGCGTAGAGCAGACCGTTGCGCAATGGGAAAATCAAACTGGCAATGATCGACTCAAAATCACCCAACTCCTGTTCAGTGAAGCTGCGTCCTCGGCTAAAGACAATATTGCCCAAATACTCACCTTGATAGTTCAAGTTATAGGCCACGCGATGCTTTTGCAGGACGCCCAACTCTACAGCAACGCTTTGACTCTCATGCTTGTAAGTGAGCGAGTCGTAGCTGATCATGCGCTGTGATATTTTAAAAAACATCATTAAAATATCTTGCACATCCAAAGTGCTCTGCAATTGGTTGGATAACAGCTGACGCAACTCTTCATGGGATAGCGCTAGCAGCGGCAGCTCTTTAGCTGTACTGGCAAAGCGCTTAGCCGCAGAACTTTCTAAATTAATAACATTTGAGTTGGATTGCGTATTCATAACATGGGACGCCTTAAGTATGCTTAATATTACTTAAGCTATTTTCGTGCCAGAATTATAAATACCTTCAATATCAATGACTTATACCGACAAGCAGACTGCGGCGTCAAAAAAACATTGCAAATGGCCACTATGGCCAGCTCCTGTGGCCAGCATTCCAAATAAGGCTGTATTTTTTTGACGAAGCTGATGAAGGAGGGCGCTGTTAGACAGTTGTAGACGGGCTAGGTTAAAGCAAAACGCGCCAAGCCAATTGCTGGTCATGGCGCGTATACGGGCGTAAATAGGTAAAGATTTATTCGCGCGCGTTAAGCGCTTGCCCAGTGACCCCTTTGCTATCCGGGCCCATCAAGTAGAGATACAGCGGCATGATGTCAGCTGGAGTAGGATTGTTCATGGGGTTCTCGCCTGGATAAGCATGGGCGCGCATGTCAGTGCGTGTTGCGCCTGGATTAAGGCTGTTGGCGCGAATACAAGTGCCGTCCATCTCGTCCGCCATCACTTGCATTAAGCCCTCGGTAGCAAACTTAGAGACTGCATAAGCGCCCCAGTAGGCGCGTCCTTTGCGGCCCACGCTGCTTGAGGTGAAGATCACTGAGGCATCCTTGGATAAGCGCAATAGCGGCAGCATGGCGCTGTTCAGCATAAACATTGCATTGACGTTGATCTGCATAACCTTGGCAAAATTCTCACCGGCCAACTGTTCCAGGGGGGTGCGCGGACCTAAAATAGAGGCGTTGTGCAACAAGCCATCTAAATGTCCAAACTCAGCTTCAACCATTGCTGCTAACTCACCATAGGCATCACTGTTGGCACGCTCTAAATCCAAGGGGATCACAACTGGTTGCGGGTGGCCTGCAGCAACAATTTCATCGTACACAGCGTTTAGGTTCTTTTCGGTTTTACCCAGTAATAAGACGGTTGCACCATGGGCGGCATAGGTGCGCGCTGCTTCGGCGCCAATACCGCGTCCAGCACCCGTTACTAAAATAATACGATCTTTCAATAAGTCAGCAGGCGCTGTGTAATCAAACATAAATTATTCCTTTCAAAACAATGAACTAAGCCAGCTTATTGATGTAAATACTGCTGCTGGCAGGTTATTTAATTTAACAGCTGCGCTGTATGTCGAGCAGATTGATGAGCTCGCCAATGTTATCAAGCACCGCATCAGCACCCCAGTTGCTCGGGTTGTCGCCAGCGCTGATATAGCCATAACGCACTGCGACTGTGCGCATATTTGCTGCGCGACCGGCATCAATATCGCGTTGATCATCGCCGACATACAGCACTTGCCGTGGGTCTAGCTGTAACTGTTTGCAGGCCAATAACAACATATCTGGCGCGGGCTTACTGTTGCTCACATGATCAGGGCAGAGTAAAACTGCGCTGCGTGAGGATAAGTTCAGGGCATCCATAATTGGCCGAGCAAAACGCCAAGGTTTGTTGGTGGCAACACCCCAGCGCATAGCAGCATTATCAAGCTGTTTGAGAACCTCTAAAACACCGGCAAAAGGTACGGTGTATTTAGCATGTTGCTGGGTGTAGCGCGCTAAGAAGTCTTCGCGCAACGCGTCTGCTTCTGGGTGGTCCGGATCTAAGGCAAGAGCAAAATTAACCATGGCTTGCGCGCCTTGCGAGACTTGCTGGCGAAAACCACTATCACAGGTCAGTGGCGGCAAGCCTCGTTCGCTACGCATACTCTGCACAATGGCAAAAAAATCCTGCGCGGTATCGAGTAGGGTACCGTCCAGATCAAACAACACTGCTTCAATGCGCATTAGGCATCCTTAGTGGTGTGCAGCATGTAGTTCACATCCACATCAGCTTCAAGCTTGTAACGCTTGCTCAGCGGGTTGTAGGTTAAGCCAATAATGTCTTGCACTTGCAGGCCAGCGGCGCGACTCCAAGCGCCCAGTTCCGACGGGCGAATAAACTTTTTGAAATCATGGGTGCCGCGCGGCAATAACCGCATAATGTATTCAGCACCAACAATAGCGAATAGATAGGCTTTTGGGTTGCGATTGATCGTTGAGAAAAATACTTGGCCACCGGGTTTAACTAATGCGTAACAGGCACGAATAATCGATGCGGGATCAGGCACATGCTCAAGCATTTCCAAGCAAGTCACCACATCAAATTGCTCTGGCATTTCCGCTGCTAAGTCTTCTGCAGTGACTTGGCGGTAGGTGACATCAACGCCAGTTTCAAGCTGGTGTAAGCGCGCGACAGCTAACGGGGCTTCACCCATATCAATGCCGGTCACGGTGGCGCCGCGTTGTGCCATTGCTTCACTTAAAATGCCGCCGCCACAGCCAACGTCGAGCACTTTTTTACCGGCTAATGAGGCGCGCTCATCAATCCAGTTCACCCGCAGAGGATTAATGTCGTGTAAGGGTTTAAATTCACTCTCACGATCCCACCAGCGGTGAGCTAAGGCTTCAAACTTCGCAATTTCAGCATGGTCTACATTGGTCATAACCCAGTCCTATACGATATGTGCCGCGATTTAAGGTACACATCATGCCAGTTTTTCTTTATTTTTACCTTATTGATCGCAAGGGCTGACTCAAGAAATCTTGATAAGACTATAAGAGTGCTACTTAAGCGTTTGATTTGTTTGCTATTTTACGACCCCACTCGCGACTCTTAGCAATGATTCGTTGCTCATCCATACGCACCAGCTGGCGGTCTTTAAGGAGCTGTTTGCCACCCACCCAGACATGCTCGACACAATTGCGCGCAGCGGCATAAATCAGTTGTGAGACTGGCTCGTAAACTGGCTGCAGAGATAAATCATTAAAATTAAAGGCGGTGAGGTCAGCTAACTTGCCCACTTCCAATGATCCAGTTTGCCTGTCAATCCCCAAGGCTCGGGCACCGTTTAAGGTGGCCATGCGCAAGGCACGGTGCGCATCAATGGCGCTAGCCGACTGCGCCACTGCTTTGGCTAATAAGGCTGCAGTACGCGTTTCGCTAAGCAGGTCAAGATTGTTATTGCTGGCTGCACCGTCGGTACCAACAGCGATATTTACCCCAGCATTCCACAAACGCTCAATGGGGCAGAAGCCACTGGCAAGCTTTAAGTTGGATTCAGGGCAATGAATGACACTGGTATTGCTTTGTACCAAGAGCGCAATATCTTCATCGCTCACTTGGGTCATATGCACTGCCTGGAAGCGTGGCCCCAGCAGGCCTAGGCGATTCAGACGGGCCAGTGGACGCTCGCCATAAGTCTCGATACTTTGCTGCACTTCCGCGGCTGTCTCATGCACGTGCATTTGTACGGGCGCATCCAGCTGCGCGGCCAGCATCACAATATTATCAAGCCCCTGATCGTTTACCGTATAAGGCGCATGTGGGCCAAAACCAATGGAAAGACGCGGGTGCTGCTTAAAGTCATCAAACAACTGTAAACCTTCGCGCAAGGCTTGGGCGCTGTTACGAGCCCCAGGCACGGGAAAATCCAACATAGGCACGGTAATTTGCGCACGGATACCGCTACTGTGTACTTGCTGGCAAACTGTTTCGGGAAAGAAATACATGTCAGAAAAACAGGTGATGCCGTTTTTTAGCTGCTCAGCAATGGCTAGATCAGTGCCATCGCGGACAAAGTCGGCATTCACCCACTGCGCTTCTGCAGGCCAAATGTGTTCTTTAAGCCAAACCTGTAAAGGTAAGTCATCGGCCAAACCGCGAAATAACGACATCGCCGCGTGACCATGGGCGTTAATCAAGCCGGGGGTCAACAGGGTATTGGGTAGCTCACGGATGTCTGCACAAGGCACTTTTAATGCTTGCTCGCGCGGCGCAATTAAAGCGATGTGGTCGCCGCGTATACCAATGGCGTAGTTTTTTAACACTACACCAGCAGGCTCAACCGGCACTAGCCACTCGGGCAATAACAAGCAATCTAAAGGCGAGTGGGGCATATGTGTGGCTTCCTGCTACAAAATTGATAAATGCTTTAATGGTGGATAAAGCGTTGTGCTGCTCATTGCTCGATAGACGCAACAACTGTCCTGCGGGGCACAGCTGCAGCGCGGTTTTAAATCCAGACTCAGTTATAATCACTTATTTATCAAGGGGTCATATGGATGATACGCGAACAGATGCTTGCGGCTGAAAAGGTTAAAGCCCTTGAGTGGCGCGATAATGCTTTGTACTTGCTTGATCAGCGCTTGCTGCCACACGAAGAATGCTGGCAGCGCTATACAACAGCCAGTGCAGTTGCCCAAGCCATCGCTGAGATGCATGTGCGTGGCGCGCCGGCCATTGGTGTAGCGGCAGCTTTCGCCATAGTACTGGCAGCGCAGCAGCACAGCGCTCATCAGGTTGCGGATTTAGCAACGGCATTACAGCCCGACTTCGAACTGCTCGCAGCATCGCGACCTACAGCAGTGAACCTATTCTGGGCGTTGGATAAAATGCGCGCCTGCCTTGCCGCTGCCAGTCAGCACACTAACCCGCTACTAGCTTTAGAGGCGCAAGCGCTGGCTATTTATAATGAGGACCGCGCAGCTAACTTGCAGACCGCTGAGTTTGGCCTACAGGTTATACGTGAGAGCAGTGCTGGCAAGCAGCATGTTATGACTCACTGTAATGCCGGCGCTTTAGCTACCGCAGGCTTTGGTACGGCTTTAGGGGTGATTCGCGCTGCTTACATAGATGGATTGCTTGAGTGTGTGCATGTCAACGAAACCCGCCCTTGGCTACAAGGTGCGCGGCTGACTGCATGGGAATTGCTGGGTGAGGGAGTTCCTAGTGTGCTCAGCGTAGACTCCTGCGCTGCTCATTTAATGCAGCAAGGTAATATCAGCTGGGTAATTGTCGGTGCCGACCGCATCACTGCCAATGGTGATGTCGCCAATAAAATTGGTACCTATCAGTTGGCCGTGCTGGCCCGCTACCATGCTGTAAGGTTTATGGTGGTCGCGCCAAGCTCGACGATTGATATGCAGCTTGCCAGCGGAATAGATATTCCCATTGAAGAGCGCGATGCTACGGAGGTTCTTGCTCTGGGCGGGCAGCGTCTGGCTGCGCAAATCCGCGCTTACAATCCAGTGTTTGATGTTACTCCTGCAGAATTGATTGACGTAATCGTGACCGAGCGCGGTATCGTGCACCAACCTAATCAGCACAAGATGCTAGAGCTGATGCAAGGCCCGTCATAGGCTTTTAGCAATTTAGCGCCTGTGTTTATTTATCTGGAAATGCTCGAGAGTGGGGTTAAAATTGCACTCAAGAGCGAAACTAAGAAAAAGCCATTGTCTAGATTGAGCGCGTTAGCACGGCATGTGTTACTATAAGCGGCTTGTAATGGGCATGATGAATTAATAAGGAACCGAGCTTCCATGGGTGAATTGGCCAAAGAAATCCTTCCGATCAGTATCGAAGATGAAATGCGACAGTCGTACCTCGATTATGCGATGAGTGTAATTGTTGGGCGCGCGTTGCCAGATGCACGAGACGGATTAAAACCCGTACACCGGCGTGTGTTGTTCGCGATGCGTGAATTGGGTAATGACTGGAACAAACCCTATAAGAAATCGGCGCGGGTCGTTGGGGACGTTATCGGTAAATATCACCCGCATGGTGATACTGCTGTTTACGACACCATTGTCCGTATGGCGCAGCCGTTCTCTTTGCGTTACTTGCTGGTCGATGGCCAAGGTAACTTCGGTTCCGTAGACGGTGATAACGCAGCTGCAATGCGGTATACCGAAGTACGCATGACCAAGTTAGCCCATGAGCTGCTGGCTGACTTAGACAAGGAAACGGTGGACTGGGTAGCGAACTACGACGGCACGGAAATGATTCCAGCTGTTTTGCCGACCAAGGTCCCCAATTTGCTGGTCAATGGCTCCTCCGGGATTGCCGTAGGTATGGCTACCAACATTCCTCCGCACAACTTGCGCGAAGTGATTGATGGCTGCTTAGCCCTGATTGACAACCCTGATATCTGCATTGATGAGCTGATGCAGTTTATTCCAGGCCCTGATTTCCCCACTGCGGGAATTATTAACGGCCGCGCAGGCATAGTTGAGGCGTACCGCACCGGTCGCGGACGTATTTACATGCGCGCCCGCACCTTTATTGAAGACATTGATAAAGTCGGTGGTCGTCAACAAATCGTTATCAGTGAGTTGCCATATCAGCTGAACAAAGCCCGTTTGATTGAAAAAATCGCGGAGCTGGTTAAAGAGAAAAAGCTCGAAGGCATCAGTGAGTTGCGCGACGAGTCTGATAAAGACGGTATGCGCGTGGTGATTGAACTGCGCCGTGGTGAAGTGCCAGAAGTGGTTCTCAACAACCTCTATGCGCAAACTCAAATGCAAAGTGTGTTCGGCATTAACGTCGTTGCCCTCGTCGATGGTCAGCCACGCTTGCTTAACCTCAAAGACATGCTGGAAGTTTTTGTCCGTCACCGCCGTGAAGTAGTGACGCGCCGCACCGTCTATGAACTACGCAAAGCCCGTGAACGTGGCCATATTCTTGAAGGGCAGGCTGTGGCCTTGTCCAACATTGACCCAGTCATTGCCATGATTAAAGACTCTCCTACGCCAGCAGAAGCCAAAGAGCGTTTAATTGCTACGGCATGGGAGTCCAGCGCAGTTTCCGCGATGGTTGAGCGCTCTGGCGCTGAATCCAGTCGCCCAGAAGACTTGGATGAGCAATACGGCATGCATGATGGTTTCTACCATTTGTCGCCTGAGCAAGCACAAGCTATTTTGGATCTGCGCCTGCACCGCTTAACCGGTCTCGAGCATGAAAAACTCTTAGCTGAATACCAAGATATTCTTGAGCAAATTAGCGAGCTGTTACATATTTTGGGCAGTGCTGAGCGTTTACTTGAAGTGATCCGTGAAGAACTTGAAAAAGTTAAAGCCGACTTTGGTGATGATCGCCGCACGGAAATTACCGCCTCCCATGTTGATTTAACCATTGCTGACTTGATCACTGAAGAAGAGCGCGTAGTAACAATTTCGCACTCTGGCTACGCTAAAAGCCAACCGCTGGATGCCTATAATGCCCAGCGCCGCGGTGGCCGCGGGAAAGCGGCGACTGGCGTCAAAGATGAAGACCATGTTGAGCACTTATTAGTAGCTAACAGCCACACCACGCTGCTGCTGTTCTCCAGCAAAGGTAAAGTGTACTGGAAGCGTACTTTTGAAATACCAGAAGCTTCTCGCACCTCCCGTGGTCGCCCCATTGTCAACTTGCTGCCGCTGGATGAAGGTGAAAAGATCACTGCAATGCTGCCGGTCAATGAGTACACCGAGGGTTACTTTATCTTTATGGCGACTGCCAACGGCACTGTGAAGAAAACTCCACTGGAACAATTTAGCCGCCCCAGAACCTCTGGTTTAATTGCTTTGGCTTTGGATGAAGATGACACCCTGATTTCTGCTGCCATTACTGATGGTACGCACGATGTCATGCTGTTCTCCGATGGCGGTAAAGTAACACGCTTTGCGGAAACCGATGTACGTGCCATGGGCCGTACTGCTCGCGGTGTTAGAGGGATGCGTCTGCCAGAAGAGCAGAAATTGATTTCCATGATCATCCCTGAAGAAGACAGTGAAATCCTCACTGCTTCTGAGCGTGGTTACGGTAAGCGCACCGCCATCACTGAGTTCCCTAATTACCGTCGCGGTGGTCAGGGGGTCATTGCCATGGTTTCCAATGAGCGCAACGGTAAGCTGGTTGGTGCTATTCAAGTGCTTGATGGTGAAGAGATCATGCTGATTTCCGACCAAGGCACCTTAGTGCGTACCCGTGTTGACGAAGTCTCTTCGCTGTCGCGCAACACCCAAGGGGTGATGTTGATTCGTTTAGCTAAAGATGAATCTTTAGTGGGCTTGGAGCGGGTGCAAGACCCAGCCGACAGTGACGAAGACGAAGAGTTAGCTGAGTCTGAATTGGGCGCAACTGAGCCGGTTAATGCTGCAGCAGACGCTGATCATGAAGACGTAAGCAGTGGGCCAGAGACGCTTACTGACGAGTCAAGCAATCCGCAGGAGTGAGAGAGCAGTGAGTAGAGTTTATAATTTTTGCGCAGGACCTGCTGCGCTGCCAGAAGCAGTATTAAAACAGGCACAAAGTGAGCTACTGGACTGGCACGGCAAAGGCCTGTCAGTGATGGAAATGAGTCACCGCGGTGATGAGTTCACCTCCATTGCTGCCACCGCCGAGCAAGACTTGCGCGATCTTTTAGGGGTTCCAGACAACTATAAAGTGTTGTTTATGCAAGGCGGGGCCAGTCAGCAATTTGCCCAGATCCCTCTCAACTTTTTAGCTGAAGGCGCTACGGCAGACTATATCGACACAGGGATTTGGTCACGTAAAAGCATTGAAGAAGCCAGCCGTTTTGGCAATATCAATGTAGCCGCCAGTGCCAAAGAGTACGACTACTTTGCCATTCCTGGTCAGAATGAATGGCAGTTGAGCAAAGATGCTGCCTATGTGCATTACGCCAGCAATGAAACTATTGGCGGACTGCAATTTGATTGGACACCACAAACCGGCGACACCCCGCTGGTGGTCGACATGTCGTCCGACATTCTCTCTAAGCCTTTACAGGTCTGCCGTTACGGCATGATTTATGCCGGTGCGCAGAAAAATATTGGCCCAAGCGGCTTAGTGGTTGCCATTGTCCGTGAAGACTTGTTGGGGCGCGCACGTGCCAGCTGCCCAACCATGCTTAACTACAAGGTGGCTGCTGATAACGGCTCCATGTACAACACGCCACCGACTTTCTCATGGTATTTATCTGGTTTAGTCTTTAAGTGGCTGAAGGAGCAGGGCGGCTTAGAAGCCATGGCGAAGATTAACCACGCCAAACAAACATTGCTCTACCAAACCATTGATGCCAGCGATTTCTACAGCAACCCAGTGGCGAGCAATGCGCGCTCGTGGATGAACGTGCCATTTCGTTTGGCTGACGCCAAGCTCGATAAGGCTTTCTTAGCCGGCGCCGATGAGCGTGGCTTGTTAAACCTTAAAGGCCATCGCTCGGTTGGCGGTATGCGCGCCTCAATTTATAACGCCGTATCGTTAGAGGCGGTAGAAGCGCTTGTAGCCTATATGCAAGAGTTCGAGAAGGAGCGTGCATAAATGAGTGATCATGAGCTGCAAGCTTTGCGCGTACGCATTGACTCCTTAGATGAAAAGATCCTGGAGCTGATCAGTCAGCGTGCCCGCTGCGCACAAGAGGTTGGTCGCATCAAAATGGCCACTTTGGAAGAGGGTGAAGAAGCAGTTTTCTATCGGCCTGAACGTGAAGCACAAGTGCTAAAACGCATTATGGAACTGAATAAAGGCCCCCTCGACAATGAGGAAATGGCGCGTTTATTCCGTGAAATCATGTCCACTTGCTTAGCCTTAGAACAACCGTTAAAAGTTGCTTACTTAGGCCCAGAAGGCACTTTTTCACAGGCTGCTGCACTAAAGCACTTTGGTCAGGCAGTGGTGAGCAAGCCTATGGCTGCCATTGATGAGATTTTCCGTGAAGTGGCTGCTGGTGCAGTCAGCTTTGGTGTGGTTCCTGTAGAGAACTCGACTGAAGGGGCGATTAATCACACTTTAGACAGCTTTCTTGAGCATGATCTGGTGATCTGCGGTGAGGTTGAGCTGCGCATTCACCACCATTTGCTGGTGGCGGAAAACACTAAAACCGAGAAAATCTCCCGTATCTATTCGCATGCACAGTCATTGGCGCAATGCCGTAAGTGGCTTGACGCCCATTATCCCAATGTGGAGCGGGTTGCTGTTTCGAGCAATGCAGAAGCGGCGAAACGAGTCAAAAGCGAATGGAATAGCGCGGCAATTGCCGGTGATATGGCCGCGCAGTTGTATGGCCTAAGCATCCTTGCCGATAAAATTGAAGACCGCCCGGATAACTCCACGCGCTTTTTAATTATTGGCAATCAAACTGTGCCAGCCACCGGCGATGATAAAACCTCAGTTATTATTTCCATGAGCAACAAGCCTGGTGCTCTGCACGAATTATTGATTCCTTTTCACGCCAGCGGCATTGACTTGACCCGCATCGAAACCCGCCCGTCACGCAGTGGTAAATGGTCTTACGTTTTCTTTATTGACTTTTATGGCCATAAAGATGATCCACTGGTGCGCGATGCTCTTGAGAAAGTTGCTCAGGAAAGCGTTGGCTTGAAAGTCTTGGGTTCCTATCCCAACGCTGTTCTCTAGTCGTGTTGTAACTGCCGCTTGATTGCGGCAGTGAAGTATTCGAGGAAAGTAAATGAGTCGTGATCTTCTTGCCTTGGCATTACCTAGTGTCCAAGAGCTGTCGCCCTATGTACCAGGCAAACCCGTTGAGGAGCTGGCCCGTGAACTGGGGCTGCAGCCTGAGGCTATTGTTAAACTGGCCAGCAATGAAAACCCACTTGGCCCCAGTCCAAAAGTGACTGCAGCAATCTCTCAAGCGCTACCGGAACTGACCCGTTACCCCGATGGTAGTGGCTTTATTCTAAAGGACAAGCTGGCTGCGCATTATGCTGTGGATCCTAACCAAATCACCCTAGGCAATGGTTCCAATGACATTTTAGAGTTGATTGCTAGAGCTTGGTTAGCGCCTGGACGCAATGCTATTTTCAGCGCCCATGCCTTTGCTGTATACCCCATAGCCACCTTGGCCTCCGGGGCGCAGTGCCGTGAAGTGCCAGCCAAAGACTATGGTCATGACCTGGACGCTATGGCTGCCGCAATTGATAGCAATACACGGGTGATATTTATTGCCAATCCAAACAACCCAACAGGGACTTGGTTTGATCAGGCGGCGTTAAATGCCTTCCTTGCTAAAGTGCCCAGCGACGTTTTAGTGGTACTGGATGAAGCCTATATCGAGTACGCAGCTGATAGTGACTTGCCCGATGGTATGGCCTACTTAAGCCGCTACCCAAACTTGCTAGTCTCCCGCACCTTTTCTAAAGCTTACGGTTTAGCTGCATTGCGGGTTGGTTACGCTGTTTCCTCCCTAGAAGTTGCCGACATACTCAACCGTGTTCGCCAGCCTTTTAATGTCAACAGCTTAGCCTTAGTTGCCGCTTGTGCTGCCTTAGAAGACAACGACTACCTAGAGCGCAGCCGTCTGCTAAACAGCCAAGGTATGCAGCAATTAGAAGCGGGCTTTAAGCAGCTGGGACTGTCGTGGCTGCCTTCGCGCGGTAACTTTATTGCTGTTGATTTTAAGCGGGATGCGGCACCGATTAACCAAGCCTTGCTTGAGCAAGGGGTCATTGTTCGTCCGGTTGCCGGCTACGCTATGCCTACTTTTTTGCGGGTTTCTATCGGCACCAGTAACGAGAACCAAAGGTTCTTAGATGTATTAACCTCTGTTTTAAAGCAGGCTTAATATGCAAAAAACACCCCCAGCAACGCCGCTCGTTAAGCGTTTAGTAGTCATTGGTTTAGGCTTGATTGGCGCCTCCTTTGCTAAAGGTATTCGCGATTTAGGTCTGGCCGAAGAGGTCATCGGCGTCGACCTAAACCTTCAGGCGTGTCAACGCGCGGTAGAGCTTGGGGTGGTAGACAGTTGCAGTACAGATTTGGCTGCCGCCTGTAAAGATGCCGATGTTATTATGCTGGCCGTGCCGGTACTGGCGTTACAGACATTGCTGAGCAAGCTTGCGGCGTTAAATTTAAAAAACACTATTATTACCGATGCTGGTAGCGTGAAAGGGCATTTGCTCGCGGCTGCCCAAGCAGCATTTGGTAAACTCCCGCCTTTATTGGTACTTGGTCACCCGATTGCTGGCTCCGAGCGCAGTGGCGTTGAGGCCGCTAACCCAGGCTTGTTTAAGCATCATAAGGTCATTCTCACGCCCCACGCACATACCGACCCCGCTGCTTTAGCTTGCGTCGAGCAACTGTGGCAAGGTCTAGGCGCTGATGTTGAAAGCATGAGCGTGGATCAACATGATCGCGTTTTAGCAGCAACCAGCCATTTGCCGCATCTCCTTGCCTTTGGTTTAGTCGACTCGCTGGCGAAAAGAAGTGAAAACTTAGAGATATTTCGCTATGCCGCTGGTGGCTTTCGCGACTTTACCCGCATAGCTGGCAGTGATCCCGTTATGTGGCACGATATTTTTCTTGCCAACCGTGAAGCGGTCTTACAACAGCTGGACCAGTTTCGTGGCGACCTTGATGTATTACGCAACGCAATTGCCGAAGAAGATGGGCGTCACTTGCTTGGTGTATTTACCCGCGCACGTGTAGCCCGCGAACATTTCAGTACTATTTTAGCCCAAAGGGCCTATGTGGAAACCATGCTTGATAATGATCTGATTTTTTTAGCCAGCCCCGGTGGGCAGGTCAATGGCAGTATTCGTGTTCCTGGTGATAAATCCATCTCACACCGCGCAATTATGCTGGGCTCTTTAGCCGAAGGCGTTACCGAAATTGATGGTTTTCTCGAAGGCGAAGATGCCTTAGCAACTATCCAAGCGTTTCGTGATATGGGGGTTGTCATTGAAGGCCCAGAAAAAGGCCGTGTAGTGGTGCATGGCGTTGGCTTGCATGGTTTACAAGCGCCTCCTGGCCCTATCTATGTAGGCAACTCCGGCACCACTATGCGCTTGTTATCCGGTATTTTGGCAGCGCAAAACTTTGATACGACCCTTACTGGTGACGCCTCTCTTTCTAAGCGCCCGATGAACCGTATTGCCAAGCCTTTACGTGAAATGGGTGCAGTAATTGAAACTGCTGCAGAAGGGCGCCCACCTTTGACCTTGCGCGGCGGGCAGCGCTTAACTGGTATGCACTATGCTATGCCAATGGCCAGTGCTCAGGTTAAATCATGCTTGTTACTCGCCGGAATGTACGCCAGCGGAGAAACTTCAGTCACCGAACCCGCACCGACCCGCGATCATACCGAGCGGATGCTGCGGGGCTTTGGTTACCCAGTGGAAGTTAATGGGCCAACCGCTAAAATTGAAAGCAACCACGCCTTAACTGCGACCCACATTGAAGTGCCGGCAGATATTTCCTCTGCAGCTTTCTTTATGGTTGCTGCCTGTATTGCTCCAGACTCTGAGTTGCTGTTAGAGCACGTAGGGATCAATCCAACGCGCACAGGGATCATCGATATTTTGAAGCTGATGGGCGCAGACCTAAGCCTTGAGCGCATTCATGAAGTGGGCGGTGAGTTAGTGGCAGATATTCGTGTGCGCAGTTCACGCCTAAAAGGGATTGAGATCCCCTTAGAGCTGGTTCCACTGGCCATCGATGAGTTCCCCGTGTTGTTTATTGCTGCCGCCTGCGCTGAAGGCCGTACTGTTTTACGCGGTGCTGAAGAATTGCGGGTGAAAGAGTCAGACCGTATTCAAGTAATGGTTGATGGCTTAACCACCTTAGGTGTCAGTGCCCAAGGCACCCCTGACGGCATCATTATTGAAGGTGGGCCAATGGGTGGCGGTGAGGTTTGGGCGCACGGCGACCACCGTATCGCCATGTCATTTAGTGTTGCAGCATTGCGCGCTAACGCAGCTATTCGTATTCACGACAGTGTTCATGTGGCTACTTCCTTTCCTAATTTCTTGGCTCTGTGCAAACAGGTCGGTATGCATGTGGAACCCGAGGTGCACTCATGAGTAACCCAGTCGTAATCACCATTGACGGACCCAGCGGTTCCGGCAAAGGGACAGTGGCTGGTTTGCTAGCCATGCGCTTGCAATGGCACTTATTGGATTCCGGTGCACTCTATCGAGTCTTAGCACTGGCTGCAGATAAGCACAAGGTACCGCTCGATAACGAAGCAGCGCTGGAGGTTTTAGCAGTTGGGCTGGATGTGCAGTTTATCCTCGATGAAGAGGGCAATCAGCGCATTATTTTAGAAAACGTTGATGTCACAGATGCCATTCGCAATGAAACCGTTGGTGCTTGTGCCTCACAAATAGCCGCTTTACCTGCGGTACGCTCTGGTTTACTGCGCCGCCAACAGGATTTTCGTGAAGCCCCAGGCTTAATTGCCGATGGCCGTGATATGGGCACAGTGGTTTTTGCCGACGCACCGCTAAAGGTTTTTTTAACCGCAAGTGCAGAGGAACGTGCGCGCCGCCGTTATTTACAGTTGAAGGATAAAGGCGAAGCTGTTACCCTAACGAGTCTTCTCGAAGAGATTCGTGCGCGCGATGAGCGCGATACCAGTCGTGCTATTGCACCGTTGAAGCCTGCAGATGATGCAATCATCTTAGACTCAACCACAATGACCATCGAGCAGGTATTAGAAAGAATTCTCAGTGAAGTTGCAGTACGCAGCCTTGCTGGATAACGAGCAGCCACACAAGAGTGTGTTTAGCTCAAAATTGGATCATGTGCAGCTCCCAGATAATAGCTGCCATGCTTTCAACTTATAAATAAGACCACATTATATCTGGAATGTGGATTTGGGCAGATTTTTGCCCTCGATCAGCAGGATTAAACATGAGCGAAAGCTTTGCAGACCTTTTTGAAGAAAGCCTAAAAACTTTAGACATGCAGCCCGGTGCAATCATCAGCGGCATTATTGTTGATATCGACGGTGATTGGGTAACAGTACACGCTGGTTTAAAATCAGAAGGTGTTATCCCCGTTGAGCAGTTCTACAATGAGCAAGGCGAACTGACGATTAAAGTGGGTGATGAAGTCCACGTTGCGCTTGACGCGGTAGAAGATGGCTTTGGTGAAACCAAACTATCCCGTGAAAAAGCTAAGCGTGCTGAGTCTTGGCTGGTTCTTGAAGCGTCATTTAACGCTGAAGAAGTGGTCATCGGTGTTATCAACGGTAAGGTTAAAGGTGGCTTTACAGTTGATGTGAACGGTATTCGTGCGTTCTTACCAGGATCTTTGGTAGACGTTCGCCCAGTTCGCGACACTACGCATCTAGAAGGTAAAGAGCTTGAGTTCAAAGTAATCAAGCTTGATCAAAAACGTAACAACGTTGTTGTTTCACGTCGTAGCGTTCTTGAAGCAGAAAACAGCGCTGAGCGCGAAGCACTACTTGAGAACCTGCAAGAAGGTCAGCAAGTTAAAGGTATCGTTAAGAACCTTACAGATTACGGTGCATTCGTTGATCTGGGTGGTGTTGATGGTCTGTTGCACATTACTGATATGGCTTGGAAGCGCATTAAGCACCCAAGCGAAATCGTTAACGTTGGCGACGAGATCGACGTTAAAGTATTGAAATTCGACCGCGAGCGTAACCGTGTTTCTTTAGGCCTGAAGCAGTTGGGCGAAGATCCATGGGTAGCAATCAAAGCCCGTTACCCAGAAGGTACGCGTGTTAATGCACGTGTAACCAACCTGACGGACTACGGTTGCTTTGCTGAGCTGGAAGAAGGTGTTGAAGGTTTAGTTCACGTTTCAGAAATGGACTGGACTAACAAGAACATTCACCCATCCAAAGTCGTACAGGTTGGTGACGAAGTTGAAGTTCAGGTTCTGGACATCGACGAAGAGCGCCGTCGTATTTCTCTGGGTATCAAGCAGTGCAAATCTAACCCATGGGAAGATTTCTCCAGCCAGTTCAATAAGAACGATAAAGTCTCCGGTACTATTAAGTCGATCACTGACTTTGGTATCTTTATCGGTCTAGATGGCGGCATCGATGGTTTAGTGCACTTGTCTGACATCAGCTGGCATGAAGCAGGCGAAGAAGCTGTTCGTCGCTACAAGAAAGGCGATGAGCTAGAGACTGTTATTCTATCTGTTGACCCAGAGCGTGAGCGTATCTCCCTTGGTCTTAAGCAGTTAGAAGACGATCCATTCTCCAGCTATGCTTCAGAGCACGAGAAAGGCACTATCGTTACCGGTACTGTTAAAGAAGTTGACGCTAAAGGTGCAGTTATCCTTTTGGCTGACGACATCGAAGCAGTTCTGAAAGCATCTGAAATCAGCCGTGACCGTGTTGAAGACGCGCGTAACGTTCTGAAAGAAGGCGACGAAGTTGAAGCGAAAATCATCAACATCGACCGCAAATCTCGCGTTATTAACTTGTCTATCAAGTCTAAAGACGTTGAAGAAGAAAAAGATGCAATGAAAGAAATGCGTAAGCAGGAAGTAGAAGCTGCTGGTCCAACCACCTTAGGTGATTTGATCCGTCAAGCTCAAGAAGGCAAGAACTAATACAGTTCTTAGCGTTCACAAAAAAGGGTGACTTCGGTCACCCTTTTTTTATTCATGGATTAAATCAAAGTAAGCTTGCTCGAGCTTCTATTTAGCACAAGCAGGGCAGGCTAGCTGCGATTATAAATCAGTAAGCGCCCACGGTAGGCTTCATGCTCTGGATCATTTTCGATGATGACTTCATCGGAACTCAAGCCAAATCCAAGCTTATCCATCTTTCGATTAAACGCCGTGCGATAACCGCGATTAGGGTCGACAATCCAGACTTCAGATTTTTCACTGGCGTGCAGGTTAACAAAGCGTGCCAGCTCGTTCGGCATATCTGGTTCGTAGAGCAAATCACTGCCAACAATTAAGTCGTATTTTTTCTCCA
>SMER01000031.1_pt1 | contig 31060 bp, 28 predicted proteins | sample 2456411 | NCBI WGS metagenome assembly SMER01 (sample SAMN10132597, study PRJNA489261) | soil metagenome | isolation source: day1 antibiotic-silt loam soil ammended with raw manure from dairy cow... | place: USA | collected 2015-05-01 | reverse complement strand
TATGATCTAAAAAAATAAATTCTGTAAAGACTAGAATCATTGATACTAATCTTTTTCTCTAACATATCGAGCTTAATCTCACTTTCAAAATCTTTTAAAAAATAAATATCTTGAAAGTTATTCTTGATCCAATGAATAACTTGATTATACTGTTTTATAATTTTTATTTCCTCAAAATTATGGCTAGTTCTTTCAAATTCCGGTTTTTGCCTAAAAATAGGTCCTGCTTGAAAAGCTTTAGCTTTCATATTTCTATCAATGTAAAGATTTGATAGATTGATATATCTTTGAAAATTAGATGTTTTTATATCTTTTAAATCTAAGAGACTTTTAATATTGGTTTATCAATGAGTAGCCTTTTTATTTTATTATACTTCTGTTTTATTTTTTTCAAACTTTACATTTGGTAAACCTATCAAGCCTCTGATTAATCCATGCATTATAGCTAAAGGTAAAATAATAAGACCGAATAGCATCATACCCATTTCATATATTATAGTACTATCAGAATATGGCTTTCCTTTAATTCTCGATTGAAATGCACTTAAAGGTAGTCCATACATATTACCAGCCAACATTACTTGAGATGAAGCAAGAATAACTGCTGATTTTTCATTTCCATATTCTTTAGCTATTTCTTCAAAAGCATTTTTATTAGGTTTACCTTTTGCATCTGCAAAATGTTGAGCAAATAGGATTCCTTTGTTTTCTTCTTCTTTGATATAGCTTTTATCACCTGTTAGAAAACTACTGATCTCTTCATTGCTCATGCCCATATTTAAAGCCATTTTTGTATGTTGATAGGAACAAGCAGCACAACCGTTGACTTCTGTGATGGCAAGCTGTATACGTTCTATAAACTCTTTCTCTACTAATTGACTTTTATTTTTTTTTATGAGGCTTGACATGGCTCTAGGCACATATATAAAAGATTGATACAACTCAGATAAAGTAAATTTTCTTTTAAATGTCGTTCTAGAACTTATAGAATTTGGAATTAGAATGCTCATGGTATATTTTTACTATTATATGTGTTTCGATGTTACTAACTTTGTTTAGATCCTAATGATACCTTGGTCACACAAGAATTGATAAAACACTTTTTTTTGATTAAAACAAAGATGAATCAACTAACTATTTGTATTTTGTGCTTATATATTTATTGCTTTCATTTTTTTCTCATTTAAATATTTTAATTATGACCAGACTTATACTTTTATTTAGTACTATGTTCTTCATTGTGCAAAATATTTTTGCACAAACCTATACAAGTCCAGCTACTGGAGTTTTCTGGAATTTAGATTCTCTTGTTACACACAGTAATGGTAATGTAACTTTAGAAGCAAGTGGTGATTTTCATCTTAATGATAAAGTAGTCATCGCTTTAGGAGATACTTTAGCTTTGGAAGAAGAATTTGTTTTATTAGGTGGACATGGTATAGATTTAACGATACATGGTGCTTTGATTATAGATGCTGTAGGATCTGTCATTTCTACGATTGATACATCAAATAATCAATATTTTAAAGGAATCATTATTCAAGAACATGGATATGCTTATATCAATGACTTAGAATATGTCTATGCAGGTGGAATTAGAGTGGGTGCTGAAGATTTTACATTAACTAATTCTGTCTTAATGCATAACAAAAATGGAGTGACTAACGCTACAGTTTCACTTACACGAGGATCTCCATTAATTGAAAATAATGTATTTGAAAATAACTATACTACAGCGATTGCATCTGCTGCAAATGCTATTGTTTCTCCACAGATTATTAATAATACAATTCATTACAATAATTTAGCAAATTCAAATAGACCACAAATTAATATTGCGGGTTCTGGAAACTCATCAACGACTGATTCGATTAGAATTATTAATAACTCCATTATAGGTTTGTCTACTGAATTACAAACTGTAGATAGAGTAGGAGGTATTTCTATTACTGATTTTTTCGGAAACGGTGTTTTAGCGCTTATTGAAAATAACCACATTGAAGACAATCGTTATGGAATCACTTTAGGTGGGGCAAATGTCCAAGCTATTGTAAAAGACAATATGGTTTTAAACAATAATATTGAGGGTGACCCTATGTTAGGAGGAAGTGGTATTAATTTATTAAGTGGTGATGGAAGTGGAAATAACATATTCCTAACTGGAAATCATATGGAAGGTAATTTATGGGGCATTACTTTACAGAATGATGCGACCGTTAATTTAGGTGAGGATAGTTTGAATCCTGGTCATAATACGTTTTATAATAACGGTAATAATGATACTGATTTTGCATTATATAATAATACACCAAATGAAGTATGGGCTTTATATAATTGTTGGGATACAGCTGCTCCAATGGACATAATCCGAGCGGAAGAGGTGATTGTTCATGAATTAGACGATGCGTCATATGGACTCGTACATTTTGATCCAATGTGGTGTGCCACTGAAGATGAAGATGAAGATGAAGACGAAGATGAAGATGAAGACGAAGATGACGATATTTCAATTTCAGAAAATAATATGGATGAGTTTGAAATTTATCCAAATCCAATTCAGGAGTATTTTTATATCCAGTCTACATCTTTAATTGGAAAGGTAACAATCTATAATACTCAAGGTCAATTGATTTTTGAAAAAATATGCGATTCTAATCAAGTCGAAATAAAGACAGCTTCTTTCAATAAAGGAATTTATTTTTTAAATATTGATTCTGAAACAGGTCAACAAGTTAAAAAGTTGATTAAATTATAAATACAAAATTCTATTTTATTATTAATGGAGCAGCGAATAACTGCTCCATTATTGTTTTATTCCTGATTATTTAAATAATTTTTAAAGTGTTTTGGGATACTATCTTTGTATTGTAAGGTCCAGAATCTATGTTCTTAAATTTTATTGCTTTTCTCTTGTCTTCGACATGAAATAAGTCTTGAATAAATTGTTCTTGATTTTCGAATTTAAAATTTCTTGATTTTATAAATATTGACAAGTCTTTTGCTTCTATTTGAACGCGGTAGAATTCTTTTTCAAATTCTTTACCAACTAACCAAAATATAATGTTTCCTTCATTTGCAATTCCAACATGATACTTTAAGCCCATCTTAGGTTTCCAAGAATTAAGATTGAACATTTGATGTTTGTTCTTTGCTTCTTTGAAGATATTCTCCATTTTGTTTTTTGGTAAGAGTATCGTGTCAGAATAATATTTTCTTGTATGATAATCTATATAGGATAGAACTAAAGTATTAGGTAAAAATTGAGGCTTTTGAGCTTCCATATATTCTGTTGCTCCCCAATATGAATTGTAATTGTTGATAACTTCTATGGTGCTGTAAAACGAAGGATCAGTACGGTCATTGTTTTCTAATCTGAACGATATTTCAATAATCTTTATGGGAAATTCTTCAGGACTATATACAGATGCGGTATAGTAATACCTTTCAGAAGCTTTATAAACAACTACCTTATAGATAAATAAAATGAGGAACACTAAACTGAGTCCTAGAAATACTTTATTTAAAACGTTGAGGTTTTTCATATACTATAGGTATAATTGATTAGGTATATATATAGTAATGAGATGATGATATAGGCTATAGCAACAATGATGAGAAGCCAAAATGTACAGGTTTTATAATTTTTTCTATAATATATGACGTAGATTAAATTCATGAGGAATATAAAGCTGATCAAGATATACATTAAATGTATGCTTTGATCTTCTGTAGTGTATCCATAAAACAATAAGAGTGATAGTAACATTATATTAATTACTATCAATCCTACCGAACAGATGAGATTCTTTTTTTTTATTTTATCGGGATTCATAGTATGTTATTTTTGAAAATTTTTGAATTTTTCAGAAAAGATTCATTGTGTGTTTATGAACTATTTTGATTAAGTGCAGTAAATCAATATTTTACATGCTATCAAATATAAGAAAAATGCAGAATTGAATTTTCCATCTGTAGATTTTTTAAATTTTATCTAAGGTAAGTATAGTTTGTTTCTTTTGATTTCTGATTTTCAACCTAGCTTATTTAAACTTCATTTTATTGCTTCTATTGTATCCCATTTTAATAAAACGTATATTTATGTAGAAATTGGTTATCTTAGCATGTTCAATCTATTCAAAATCCCATTTTGACTTTATGTTAAATTACTCCATTTATACAAATCCAAATACTGAAACTTGGGTAACTTTTGTTCACGGTGCTGGCGGAAGTAGCTCGATCTGGTTTCGTCAGATAAGGGCCTTTAAAGAAGAATTTAATGTGTTGTTGATTGATCTTCGTGGTCATGGAGATAGTAGTACAGACGCTAAGAAAAGCAAAAAACAAAATTATACATTTGAAGTCATTACTAATGACATTATTGAGGTATTAAACCATCTTGAAATAAAAAAATCACACTTTGTAGGTATTTCTTTAGGTACAATCCTCATCAGAGATTTAGCTGAAAGAAGACCAGATATGGTAGAAAGTATGGTGATGGGTGGTGCGATTTTAAAACTTAATACGCGTTCAAAGATTTTATTAGGATTTGGGAATTTATTTAAGTCAATCGTTCCGTTTATCTTATTGTATAAGCTGTTTGCTTTTGTAATAATGCCTAAAAAGAATCACAAAGAATCAAGATTAATCTTTGTTGAAGAAGCTAAGAAGCTTTACCAAAAGGAATTTGTAAGGTGGTTTAAAATGACTGCTGAATTAAGTCCGCTTTTAAGATTCTTTAGATTGAATGATATCAAGATTCCTACTCTTTATGTGATGGGTGAAGAAGATCATTTGTTTTTACCTTCTATAAAGAAAGTGATTACAAATCACCTCAATTCAAGTTTGCATGTCATTAAAGATTGTGGTCACGTTGTAAATGTCGAGCAACCTAATGAATTTAATAATGAAGTGATTTCATTCTTGAAATTGCAAGCTCATTAGTCAATAATTTTTATTTAAACCTTCTCTTTAAGCTACTTTTTTTGTGGCCTGTTCTGACATTTTTAATACTTTACTTCTTTATATTCTTATCTCATTTTGAGTTATCATAAATCTTTTAATAAAAAAAGGAGTGGTTGGAACCACTCCTTCTTTATTAAAAGATTTAAATTTTATACTTTTTCAATCTTATCTTCAAAAGTACTATATAAATATGCATTTTCTGTTGGGAAAGTACCACTACAAGTATCAATTTTCTTGAAAACTCTTGTAACGCCTAATTCCTTTCTTCTATCGTAAACATTATCAGGAGAGCAGTTTCTGAGTTGTTCAGAGATTTGCTCATCACTAAAGCCCATTTGCTTAGCTTTTAATAAAGTTATTCTTGGAATATCTTCTAAGCTTTGAAAGGATGCTATCTGCTGTTCCATTTTGATGATATCTTGTATTTGATATAAGAACCAACGGTCTATTTGAGTAAGTTCTCTGATCGTTTTAATGGAAACACCAACCTCTAAAGCTTCTTTAATCCTAAAGATTCTGTCCCATGTTGGACGCTTTAAGTACTCAATAAGTTCTTCAGGTCTCATCTTGCTTCTGCTGATAGAAGTTAATCCTATCGCATTGTTTTCCAAGCTCTGACAAGCTTTTTGCAAAGCTTCATTGAATGTTCTACCTAAGGCCATAACCTCACCTACAGATTTCATTTGTAATCCTAAGGTATCGTCTGCACCTTGGAATTTATCAAAATTCCAACGAGGAATCTTAACCATTACATAATCTAAAGATGGTTCGAAATATGCAGAAGTGGATTGTGTTAATTGGTTTTTAAGTTCATCTAAAGTATATCCTACAGCTAATTTTGCTGCAATCTTTGCAATTGGATACCCTGTAGCTTTTGAAGCTAATGCTGAAGAGCGACTCACTCTAGGATTAATTTCAATAGAAATGATTTCTTCGGTATCTGGATTTAAAGCAAATTGAACGTTACATGCGCCAGCGAAGTTTCCTAAGTCACGCATCATTTCAATAGCTGTGTTTCTCATCAATTGGAAAGCCTCATCTCCTAAAGTCATTGCTGGTGCAACAGTAATACTATCACCAGTATGAACTCCCATAGGGTCTAAATTCTCTACTGTACAAACAATTATAACGTTGTCATTATCATCACGCAGTAATTCCAATTCATATTCTTTCCATCCTAAAACTGCTTTTTCTACTAATATTTCACGTATTGGTGAAGCTTTTAAACCTCTTTCTAAAGCATTATCTAAATGCTCTGGGTCCATAACAAAACCGCCACCTGATCCACCAAGTGTGAATGAAGGACGAATTACAATTGGTAAGCCTATTTGTTGAGCAAACTTTTTACCTTCTAAAAGAGAGTTCGCAACACCTGCTGGTGCCACTGGGATATTTAGCTCTATCATCCAATTTCTAAACAAATCACGATTTTCAGCTTTGTCAATCGCTTTAATGTCAACACCTATCAGTCTTGTGTTGTATTTTTCCCAAATGCCTAAATCTTCTGCTTCTTTAGCTAGGTTTAAGGCAGTTTGTCCACCCATTGTAGGTAGTACAGCATCAATCTGAACTTCGTTTAATATTTGCTCAATACTTTCTACAGTCATCGGTAATAAGTAAACGTTGTCAGCTATTAACGGATCTGTCATTATAGTCGCAGGATTGGAGTTGATTAAAGTTACTTTAATCCCTTCCTCTCTTAAGCTTCGAGCAGCTTGAGAACCTGAATAATCAAATTCACAGGCTTGTCCGATAACAATAGGACCTGAACCAATAATTAAAACTGACTTTATAGAAGTATCTAAGGGCATGATAATTTTAAATAAATATGAGATAATCAAATTCACTGCAAAAGTAAACTATTATAGGTACTTTTTAGTTAATTTAGCAATAGAAAATAAAAAACACTATGAAGTATTATTACCTCTTATTTGTTGCAGTGTTATCTATGGTTTTGTCATGCAGTTTTGATGACCCTCAAAACGTAAAAGTCAGAAGTGGTGAGCATGAAATTCTATTGGATGAACAGATGCTTCAGTTGAATGATCAAATCTTAAAATCTCTAAAAAATAAAGATTGGGCAACTTTTACTAATTATATACATCCTGACAAAGGAGTTTGTTTTTCACCCTATGCGTTTTTGGAACCTTATAAAGCAGTTCATTTAACAAAAACGGATTTTGTAAAGGGAGTTGAAGAAAATCAAGAATTTGTATGGGGTGAATATGATGGAGTAGGTGGAGAAATTATAATGACTATTACAGACTACACAGATCAATTTCTGTATAATATTGACTTTTTAAAAAAAGCTACTGTTTACATAAATGAATTTAGAGGCAGTGGAAATTCCATTAATAATTTACAACAGGTATTTCCTGACCACTTCTTTTTAGAAAATTATTTTTCAGGTGAGAATGTGGAGTATGATGGTATGGATTGGCAGGCATTGCGTGTGGTAATTGAAACTAAGGAGGGTAAGCATTATGTAATTGCATTGATTAATGACCGTTGGACTATTTAAAATATTACCTTTGTAAGCATCACAACCTTTTACTTTTTCAAAATGAATTTAGAGTCTATATTATCTTTCGCACGTGAAACCATTCGAATCCAGAGTGAAGCTATTGCTCAGTTAGAAACCTTTATAGATGAAGATTTTCAAGCATCGGTGAATGCTATACATCGTTCGAAAGGTCGTGTCGTGATTACTGGAATCGGTAAAAGTGCATTAATAGCTCAGAAAATAGTGGCTACTTTAAATTCTACGGGTACTCCTTCACTTTTTATGCATGCTGCAGATGCTATTCACGGAGACTTGGGAATGATAGGTGCAGAGGATATTTTGATCATCATTTCTAAGAGTGGAGAAAGTCCTGAAATAAAAGCATTAGTTCCTTTTATACATAATTTTGGAAATAAAATTATTGCATTGTGTGGTCAGCAGCAATCCTATTTGGCCAAAGAAGCAGATTGGTTTTTAAATACTTATGTAAGTAAAGAAGCATGTCCAAATAACCTAGCACCAACAACGAGTACAACAGCACAGCTTGTTATGGGCGATGCTTTAGCGATGTCTTTATTAAAGTTGAAAGGATTTACAGCGACTGATTTTGCTAAATATCATCCCGGTGGTGCTTTAGGTAAACAATTGTATTTAAGAATGCAAGATTTGCTTTCTGAAAATAGCGATCAGAATTTTGTGAATATTCATGATCATTTAGAACAAATCATTTTTGCCATTAGTAGCTCACGAGTAGGTGCGACAGCAGTGCTGAATGATGAAAATAAATTAATGGGCGTAATCACAGATGGAGATTTGAGAAGGTATTTCCAAAAACATCAAAGTTTAGTTTCAGTGAATGCCACTTCTTTAATGCATGAATCTCCAATAACTATAGAACAATATGCTATGGCTGTGGAAGGGGTACAGATCATCAATCAACATAAAATCAGCCAACTAATAGTAGTGAATGAAAATGGACAATATTTAGGGATGGTACATTGGCATGAATTGATGAGAGAAGGTTTAATTTAAGTAATTAATTATAATATAAAACAACAAAGCCGTCTGCTTTTGATAAGTGGACGGCTTTATTGTTGAAAATATATTTTAATAAAGATTAAAATTCTTTAACACCTTGAACGGTAGTATATTTCATAGTATATTTTATACCAGGATTCATGTATTGAAAAGCACTATGGCTCATCAAAGCTGCTTCATGGAAACCACACAAAATAAGTTTTAATTTATTTTTATAAGTGTTGATATCTCCAATAGCATAAATACCAGGGATATTTGTTGAGTAGTCGTCTGTATTAACTTCTATAGCATTTCTGTCAATATTTAAACCCCAATCTGCGATAGGTCCTAACTTTGGACTCAATCCAAATAAAGGAATTAAATAATCAGTATCTATAGTAGAAGTTTCTTTTGTTTTTGAATTGGAGACTTCAACTTTGTTTAATTTTCCATTTCCTGAAACTTCCGTTAGATTGCTATTTAGGATCAGGTCAATTTTGCCAGATTCTGCCAACTCCATTACTTTAGAAACGGAATCAGGTGCACCTCTAAACTGTTCACTTCTATGGATCAATGTTACTTTTTCAGCAATTTCTGCTAAATGTATCGTCCAATCTAATGCACTATCTCCTCCACCTGCTAATACCATTCTTTTACCTCTATAATCTTCAGGCTCTAGAATCATATAATTTACACCTTTCCCATTTTCAAACTCAGCCAAGTCTTTTATAACTGGTTTACGAGGTTCAAAACAACCAAGTCCACCCGCTATTACAACTACTTTAGCTTCTATTTGAGTACCCATATTGGTAGTCAGTAAAAAATCTCCATCTCCCCTTTTTTCTAATCCATCTACTCTTTCTCCTAAAGTATAAGTAGGTTTGAAAGGTTTAATTTGCTCTTCTAAGTTGTCAATCAACTCTTGAGCTAAAACTGTAGGGAATCCCGGGATGTCGTAAATTGGCTTTTTGGGATAAATTTCTGAAAGCTGACCGCCTATTTGTGGTAATACGTCAATGAGGTGACAACGCATTTTTAGAAGTCCTGCTTCGAAAACTGCGAATAGGCCAACTGGTCCTGCTCCGATTATTGCTATATCTGTTTGAATCATTTCTGATGATTAATTTATTACAAAATTACGTAATCGTTTTGTATTTTAAGATAAATATTAGTTATCGTATAGTATTCTATCTTTATAATAGTAAATAATCAACTAAAAAACTTAAATTGCAAGGGAATTACTAATTAACTTAATTGTAGCAGTTTGAACGAATAATTTTTTAGTAAAACACATATATTTTGTGCAATTTTGCACAAGTATAATTACCATTAAAAATCACTCCAAAAAGAGTCTATAAAAATAATGAGCTTATTTAATTTTTTAACACAAGAAATTGCAATTGACTTAGGTACAGCGAATACCTTAATCATTCATAATGACCAAGTTGCAGTTGATGAGCCTTCAATTGTTGCCATAAACAGGATTACAGGCAAAATAGTAGCAGTAGGTAAGAAAGCAATGATGATGCACGGGAAAGTGCATGATGATTTAAAAACCATCCGACCTTTAAAAGATGGTGTAATCGCAGATTTTAATGCAGCTGAAGGTATGTTGCGTGAAATGATCAGTATGGTATATCCAAAAAAACCTTTCTTCCCTCCAAGTTGGAAAATGGTTATTTGTATTCCATCAAGCATTACAGAAGTAGAGAAAAGAGCAGTAAATGATAGTGCAGAAAGAGCTGGTGCTAAAGAAGTTTACATGATTCATGAACCTATGGCAGCCGCTTTAGGAATAGGGATTAATGTGGAAGAGCCTGTAGGAAATATGATTATTGATATCGGAGGTGGAACAACAGGGATTTCTGTTATTTCATTAGCTGGTATTGTGTGTGATCAAAGTATCCGAGTAGCAGGGGATGAGTTTACAAAAGATATTATTGAAGCCATGCGCAGATATCATAGCTTGAGTATTGGAGAAAGAACTGCTGAACAAATTAAAATAAATGTAGGTTCAGCTTTAAAAGAATTAGATAATCCACCTGACGATCTTGCTGTTAATGGCAGAGATTTAGTTACAGGAATTCCTAAGCAAATCATGGTTTCTTATCAAGAAATTGCGGAAGCATTGGATAAGTCTATCTTTAAAATTGAAGAAGGCATATTAAAAGCATTAGAAAGTACACCTCCTGAATTAGCTTCAGATATCTATAGAAGAGGTTTGTATTTAAGTGGTGGAGGTGCTTTATTAAGAGGTTTAGATCAACGAATTTCGCAAAAAATAAAGTTGAAAGTGCATGTTGCTGAAGATCCGTTAAGAGCTGTTGTTCGAGGAACGGGTATGGCACTTAAAAATGTACATAGATTTACGTTTTTGATCAAATAATTTTGAATTAAATCATCCTAAATAGTGCGGAATTTTATACTTCTTATTAGAAGGTTTTGGAATACAATACTATTCGTGTTTTTATTTATTGTTGGCATATCTTTTATTGCTAAAAATAAAAGCATGCAAGGACAAACTATTGTTAGTTCTTCCAACAAAGTCGTTGGTTATCTGTATCAAAAGCAAAATGATGTAGTTTCCTATTTTCATTTGAGACAAATGAATGATTCTCTCATGAATGACCAAAGCTTTTTGTTGAAAGAACTTGCAAATGATTATGCAACAGATACTTTTCAAAATCTGTTATCTCATATTCCTGATACGATTTTACCTCCTTATCCTTTGATTTACGACTCTTCATTTGTAGTCAATGAAGATGGAGGAGATTCTCTGGTTTTAAAACCCATAGAAGCTAAAAAAGAAATAATAACCTATACGGAATATGAATTTATACCCGTAAGAGTTATTAAAAATTCTATAACTCAAAGTCATATTAACTATATTACCCTAAATAGGGGGAAATCTTCAGGGATTGTAGTGGGTATGCCAGTAGTTACTGCAAGAGGAATAGTTGGAAGAGTTACCAATGTTTCTGAAAATTTTGCTACAGTAGCTTCTGTATTGAGTAATAGAAAGATTCATGCAAGATTAGAAAATGGAACCCCAAGTTTTATTTTCTGGGAAGGGAAAGATCCGAGTTTAATCAGAATGGATAATTTGCCATTATTAGATTCTATCCCTATAGGTTCTAAAGTTTATACTTCAGGCTATTCCTATTTTCCGGCCAATATATTAATAGGTACGGTTCATAGAGTAGATACTATTGAAAACACAAATTCTCAAACCGTAAATATTGCCTTGTCTACAAATTTTAGAACCTTGCAATATGCATACGTTGTAAAAAATAAGAAAGGTGCTGAAAAGCTACGTTTAGAGCAGAACACAAAAGCGGAATAATAAGCTATGAGTATTTATTTGAGAAACTTCTTAAGGCTGTTAATCATGGTTTTGATACAAACCATGATTTTGTATAAAATACCATTAACATGGTGGACTAATCCAGGTATTCCTGCATATACTCCATACATCTACATGCTTTTTATTGCCTTATTACCGATTTCCACTAAAACAACTTATGTTTTAATCATCAGCTTTCTTACAGGTTTAATGATGGATGCTTTCTCAGATACAGGTGGGATTCATGCCATTGCATGTTTGTTCTTAGGGGTTAGTAGAAGAACGATATTAGAATTTATTTTACCCAAACCTTTAATGGAATATAAAAGTGCATCTCCTACTATTAGAGAAATGCAAATGACGCCATTCTTAATCTATATAGGGTTGCTTTTTCTTATTCACTTGACTGTTTATTACGCCATAGAAATATGGAGCTTTAAAGCAGTGTTTTACATCTTGATTAAGATTTTCATATCGCTGATAACCTCTCTGATATTTGCATTAATATACGCGTTGCTTTTTTCAAAGTCAATCAACACAAGATATTTCGAAAGTTAATAAGACCAGATACAAAAAGTAATGGAGCCCTATTAGAGCTCCATTAATGGTATATTAATATTCATCTTCATTAAAGAAGAAATCTTCTTGCGTGGGATAATCCGGCCAAATTTCTTCAATACTTTCAAACATTTCTCCTTCATCTTCCAGCTCCTGTAGGTTTTCTACAACTTCCAATGGCGCACCAGATCTTATAGCATAATCTATTAATTCATCTTTAGTGGCTGGCCAAGGTGCTTCTTCGAGATGAGATGCTAATTCAAGCGTCCAAAACATATATTTAATATTTTAAATGTTACTTACTTACTTGCAAATCTAAGTTATTTAAACTTAAAAAACATAATTTTTATTTTTTTCTAGGATAAAAAATAGTTACGGACAATTTGCTAAAAAATCTTAAGTTTGAAAATCAAGGTTTTATTATGATTAAAGCAACACAAATTTCTAAGACTTACGGCAATGTTATTGCTTTAAAAGACACAGATTGTATAATACAAAAAGATGAATTAATTGCGATTACGGGACCGTCAGGAGCCGGAAAGAGTACTTTATTGCATCTGCTAAGTGGATTAGAACCTTCAGATACCGGATCCATTTACCTAAATGGTAAAAAGATTCAAGATTTTTCTAAAAAGGAAATGCAACAGTTTCGAAATGAATCTTTAGGATTTGTATTTCAGTTTCATTACTTGCTTCCAGAATTTTCAGCCATTGAAAATGTGATGTTGTCTTTATTGATTGGAGGGGTCAATGAAAAAGAAGCTGAAGCTAAAGCCAAGATAATGCTCGAAAGGGTAGGCTTGTCACATAGGTTAACTCATAAGCCTAACGCTATGTCTGGTGGGGAGCAACAAAGAGTGGCAGTCGCAAGAGCAGTGGTCAATGAGCCTAAACTGTTGTTTGCAGACGAGCCGACTGGAAATTTAGACTCTAAAACTACAGATGAAGTATTTGATTTGTTTTTAAAACTAAAAGAAGAATTAGGAATGACCATAGTTATGGTGACTCATAATTCTTCTTTAGCGGCTAAAGCCGACCGTCAATTATTTGTAAAAGACGGTAGGATTCAATAAAATACTATTTCTTAAATATCCATTTCCCTACTTCTTTAAAAGTAATCTTCTTGCCATACATTAAAATCCCTGTACGATAAATCTTTGCGGCCATCCATGTGGTAAATATAAAGCCTACAATTAAAGAACCCGCGGATAATAATAATTGCCAAGTAGGCACGCCATAAGGGATTCTTGCCATCATTACGATAGGGGAAGTCAATGGGAAAATACTTCCAAAGACAGCTAAATTATTATGAGGATCTTGTACTGTACTTGTCATGACTACCATTGCAAATATGATAGGTAAGGTAATAGGAATCGTGAACTGTTGTCCTTCTTGCATGTTTTCATTTACTAAACTACCTACAGCTGCATATAAAGCTGCGTATAAAAAGTAACCCCCTAAGAAGTAAAATAAGAACCAACTGATAATATTTAACCAATTCACTTGACTGATCATCAATCCTATTTTTTCTATCATTTCTACATCAAATGGCATGTCTTGACCTGCACCTGTCATCATGCTTTCCGAAACACTTGGGTCCATGACGAATCCACTAAGTCCTGTGACGATCATAATGACGAATAATAGGATTCCCCATATCAAGAATTGTGTAAGACCCACTAAAGCTACTCCTATTATTTTGCCAAACATTAACTGAAAAGGAGAAACAGAACTCACTATAATTTCAGCAATACGATTGGTTTTTTCTTCCATCACACTGTTCATGACATTCATGCCGTAAAACATCATGAAGAAATAAAGTAGAAAACCAGAAATGTATCCGACCATTAAAGCTATTTCAGAACTAGAGCTTTTGCCTTCCGTGTTGACTGTATGCAATCTCACAGATCTTTTTTCTATCCCTTGAAGTTGAGTTGAAACAATACCTGCTTCTTCCATTTTTATTGTCCTAACAGCTTCGTTGATGGTAGATTGTATCCTTTGTTCAAATTCTAGCCCTAATTCACCATAGGTTAAAAGTTGAATTTGAGCTTCCGAGTTGATATCAAAATCGTGGATGTATAGGTATCCATCATAAACGCCATCATGTAATAAGTCCGTCATTTCGGTTGCTGAGGGCTCGCTTTCTAATGGGATGTATTCTAAACTTTTATCTGTTACAAAAACACTGTCAAATAGTGAATTTTCAATGTAAGTAGCTACTTTTTTAGAGCTGATACTGGTGGTTGATAAATAAGTAATACCAAACATTAGTCCCACTAAAAGTACAGGAACTAAAATGGTAAGTAGGATGAAAGATTTTTTTCTTACACGCGTAAGAAATTCTCTTTTGATGATGATGAGTGTTTTCATATTATTGATACTCTATATTAAAAGGTCTTGCAGTTGTTGTGTTTTTTACTAACTCAATAAAAATTTCATTGAGACTAGGGAGAATTTCAGTGTAATCTTGAATGGTATAATTATGTTCTAGCCAATAACTTAGTGGCTTATTTGGATGTTGACCTTCTTCTAATTGATAAATGATGGTATTGTCATATCTCTCTTTAATAAAAATAAAAGAAGGTAGGTGCTCCACAGGTTCCTGGAATTGAATTTTATATAAATTCTTTTTAAAATCCTGTTTGATATCATTCACCGGACCGTCTAATATCTTTTCACCTAAATTGATGAGTACAATTTGGTTACATATTTCTTCCACTTGTTCCATTCGATGTGTAGAAAAAATAATAGTTTTCTTTTCTTCTTCTGCTAAACGGAAAATCTCATCTTTTAAAACATTGGCATTTACAGGATCCAAACCAGAAAAAGGCTCATCTAAAATTAATAAACCAGGATTATGAACAACGGTGGCTACAAATTGTAATTTCTGACTCATTCCTTTACTTAGATCTTCCACCTTTTTATTCCACCAAGTGTTCATATCTAATCTGTCAAACCAATATTGAGTCGCTTTGACAGCTTCAGCTTTAGAAAGTCCTTTTAGTTGAGCGAGGTAAATGACTTGTTCCCCGGTTTTCATTTTCTTGTATAAACCTCTTTCTTCGGGCATATAACCCATCAGTTCATTATGAACTTTAGCATTGAAAGGTTCTCCATTATAGAGTATCTCACCCTCGTCAGGAAAATTAATACCAGTGATCATCCTTAATAAAGTGCTTTTTCCTGCACCATTAGGACCTAGTAAACCAAAAATGGATCCAGTAGGTATTGAAAAAGAAATATCATTCACTGCTTTTTGCTGCGAAAAATATTTCTTCAATCCTTTAACTTCTAATATTGGGACACTCATGTAATAGTTATAATTAAATGAAGATTATTGTTTTTTAGTAAAGGTAATCTTTCTTGTTTGTTCGTTTACTTTTTCCAAACTAACAATAATAGATTTTTTCGGAATCAATGTTGGTATTTTTTGAAACCACTCTATAAAATGCTTTGTATGCATATCATGGACCATTTCCTCAAAGCCTGCATCAAAAGCTTCTTCTTCGTATTCTATTCTGTACCAATCGCTATGTATCCATGTTTGTGGTTCTTCCCCCTTGGCTTTATAGTGGTATTCATTGATGAGTGCATAAGTTGGGCTTTGAACTTCACCTTCTACATTTAAATATTTAGCTAAATGGGAAATTAATGTGGTTTTTCCAGCGCCCATTTCTCCTTCTAAAAGGATGAATTTTTCATCTTTAATCCAATCCCATATTTCAGGAATGATTTCAGAAAGATTTTCTAAGGTATAGGTAAAAGACTTTGTATTCATTGCTAAAAATAAAAATGCCATTCAAAGTTATCTATTGAATGGCATTTTATCAAAAAATTATTAACGTATTAGAGTGACATTTCCTGATTTTCGATATCGTTCTTGAGTGTTTGCACAGTAGCCATCGACTTGCCATACATATACTCCGGAACCTGCATTTACACCATTATGTTGACCATCCCATTTTTCGTTCGGATCTTCAGTGTAAAACACTTCATTGCCCCAACGATCGTAAACTGCAAAATAGTTCAATTTAGCAATTTGATGATTCTTCAAACCAAACTCTTTATTGCTTGGATTTTGACCATCAGGAGTGAACGCATTTGGTAAATGAATATCATCACATGGAACGATTACTAAAACAGAATCAATAGAGTGACATCCATCTGTATTCGTTACATTTAAATAATAAGTCGTGTTATATGGAGGCTCAACTCTAGTAACAGGCGTTTCTCTGCTTTCTTGAATCCCTATATCAGGAGTCCACCAATAGGTAAATTCATCACCTATAGATGTGTTTGGTCCACCTATAATAGTAGTAGAACCATCCTTGATTATTCTATCTTCGCCTGCATCAGCTGCAATTCTACTTACTTTTACTTCAATTTCATTTTTGATTTGACATAGGTCATCAAAGTAAGTTAGTGTATGATATACTGTGCTAAATTCAGGATGTACTGTAACTATTTGACCGTTTGTAGCGCTGATATTGTAATCAGGACTCCATTCTGTATATTCTGAACCATAAGAGATTGCAGATAAAGTAATGGTATCACCTTGACAAATCATGGTGTCATTGGAGATATTTATATCAGGTCTATCAATAATAGTGATGTTTTTGCAATAGCTACTACCATCTTCTAAATGTAGCGTTACGGTATAAGTACCAGGAGCTAAGTATTTAAAAGTTGGATTAGCAATGGTTTCATCATCGTAAACCACTGAAGCACATTCATCGAAATAAATAAAGCTCATAGACTTGTCGTTATTTCCTGCTAATAGGAATATACGATTCATCTCATCTATAAATACATTAGATAAAGCGCTTGGTTGTAACATATTTGCCATGTTCCCACGATTATGTGCTGTTGGCATATTCGCTATAGAAGTGTTGTTCCAGATAAGCTGTACAATACTTCCAGATCCTTCATTCACCACAAAAGCGTAATTCGCCTCACAGCTTCTTATGAAGCTGATACCTGTTGGCCTTCTTAATCTACCACCAAAGTCACCTAAATTAGTAGAAGTAATAGGGTTAGATAATGCACTCCCAAGATTTACTCGTGTAAGGTTTTCGGATTCTTTGTTTACAACAAATAAATACCAAGCATTATCTTCGTAAAAAGATTGTACATCTACAGGATTAGAAAATAAATTATTAGGATTGCCTAAAAATTGAAGATTAGGATTGCTTCTTAAATCTTCTCCAAAAGTCAATCTTAAGATTTCGTCATCTTGAGTAAAGGTAAAACCATACCATTGCCCATCAATGTCTTCTTCTATAAGAAGTTCCTTCACATCCATTTGAGTAGCGTTCAGGATTTTATTAGAACCAATAATAGGGTCCTCATCCAATCCATTTGGAAAATCAAGTCTTGTGAGTTGAATTCCTACGCCTTGGTTACCAATCAAGAAAATGTGCCAATCTCCCTCGTATTTCACTAAGTGAAATCCAGTGGACTTTGGTACACTAAAAAGTGTGGTTACCTCTGAAGGCTCATCTAAAAAGTCTCCTTCCTCATTTACAGTTCTGACCAGTCGGCCGGAATGATTTAAGGAGTAGGTAATCAGCTGATCGCCATACTTTCCAGTTTGAATAGATTTTAGCTTTTCGTATGAATCCTGTGGAATTTGACTATATCCATCTGGGGTATTTTCCAGGTTAGGAAGGCAAAATGTCCAAGAATATTGGTTAGACTCGACTACATCCTCTGGAATTATTTCATGACCATAGCAGACTTCGTCTGGAATGTTGAAATAAGGTCCGGAAGCATGTAAATTATTGGTGCCAGCTAATACAAGGCCCAAAATTGCGAACGAGAATATGGAGTAAATTTTTTTAATCATAGCAATAATGCTAACATTTTTAAAAGTCTTACTTATAATAATATATGTACTTATGTTTGCTAATGTAATAAGTTTATTGCAGAAATTTACTAAAATTGATTATTTTTATTTCAAAAAGTTAAAAATGATGAAAATGTCTACAACAAAAGTTGTTTTGAGTCTTGTTCTTTTTGTATCTTTTATAGGGACTAAAGCCTCCGCTCAAGGAGGTATGTGGCCTCAAAATATGCTAAAAAGCCAAGAGAAACAAATGAAATCTATGGGTTTGGAAATTCCTATTAGTAAAATTTACGGCGATGATCCGAGTTCTTTAAATAATGCCATTGCTCTTTTCGGAGGAGGTTGCTCTTCAGAGATGATATCCAGCAAAGGATTGCTACTGACTAATCACCATTGTGCTTATGGTCAAATTCAATCTTTAAGTACGCCAGAACGAAATATATTAATTGATGGATATTGGGCATCTAATCATCAGGAAGAACTTCCGGTGCCTGGTTTGACCGTTCGTTTTATAAGAAAAATGGAAGATGTCACTAATCATATTGTTTTTGATTTGAATGATACGCTTGATTTAGAATTAAGAGCAAAGAAAATCAAAACTCGAATTTCTAAATTAGAAAAATCTTTATCTGAGACTTCAGGTTTGAAAGTTGAAATTAAACCATTTTATTATGGTAATCAATATCAAGCTATTTATGTGGAAACGTTTGAAGATGTTCGATTAGTTGGAACGCCTCCTAATGGCATTGGAAAGTTTGGTGCAGATACAGATAATTGGACTTGGCCAAGAATGACGGGAGATTTCTCGCTATTAAGAATTTATGCAGATGCAAATAATAATCCTGCTCCTTATAGTGCTACCAATAAACCATATCGTCCAAAAGCATATTTTCCAATCAGCACGAAAGGTGTAGAGGAAGATGACTTTACGATGGTTTATGGATTTCCTTTTCAAACGCAACAGTATATCAGTTCTTATCAATTAGGCCTTATCGAAAATCATATCAATCCAATTCGTATCAGTTCAAGAGCTGTGAGATTAGGAGTTTTGAATGATGCCATGAGGAGAGATCCTAATATTTTCTTGAAGTATGCTGCCAAGCAATCGTCTATAAGTAATGGTTATAAAAAATGGCAAGGAGAATTGCAAGGGTTAGCTTCCAGTCAAGTGAAAAGTAAAAAAGAAGCTCATGAACAACGCTTTAATAGATGGGTAGTTACAAATGATCAGAAAGATTATAGCTTATTACTTCCTCAAATGAGAACGCAAGTAGAAGCTGCGACTCCTTATATTATTAAGAATGAATACTTACAAGAAACGGTGTTGAGTGTGGAAATCATTCGTAATGGAAGATGGCTTAAAAAAGCATTAGAAACGCTTCAAAATAAACCTGAAGATTGGAGTAGTACGCGTGCAGGTATTTTAAAAGAAGCTGCAGCATTTTATAAAGACTATGATTGGATTACTGATAAAAAAGTTTTCGAGGCTGTAGCGGATTTTTATTTTAATAAAATTGATGTAGAGCCTATTGAAGGATTGAAAGCTTTAAAATATAATGCGGGTAATGATGAAAAGCTATTGTCTAACTTTATTTATGGATCAAGCTCATTAAGAACAGAGGATGGCTTGACGTTATTATTGGATAAATCTCATGAAGAAATGATTGATTTAATACAAAAAGATCCTGCTTATGTCATCTATAATGTATCCAAGACTTATCAAGATGAAGAAGTAAAGCCTAAGTTGAATCAATATAATATGCAAATGGCTCATTTGAATCGTCTTTATATGAAGGCACAATTAGAGTATAATCCTGAGAGAAAACCTATGTTCCCTGATGCGAATCAAACGATGCGTGTGACTTATGGTCAAGTGAAATCAATTGACTTAGGAACGAGTAATATTTCAGTAACCACTTTAGATCATTTAATTCCTAGACATAATGAACAAGTAGAAGAATTTAATATTCCTTTTAAATTGAGAAGTGTTTATGATAAAAAGGATTTTGGAAGATGGGAAAGAAATAATACAGTTCCTATTAACTTTATTGCTACCAATCATACTTCTGGAGGTAATTCAGGAAGTCCTGTTTTGAATGGTAAGGGAGAATTAATAGGATTAAACTTTGATAGAATCTGGCAAGGAACGATGAGTGATTTGCATTTTGATCCAAGCTTAAGCAGAAATATCTCAGTGGATATTGTTTATGTGCTATTCATCATTGAAAAATATGGTGATGCTGCATGGATTTTAAAGGAATTGGATTTAAGAAAGTAATTCAAATTACTTTAATTAATGAAAATAAAATAGCGACTGTTCCAGAAGAGCAGTCGCTATTTTTATTTGAATTTCTTTAGCTAAAGATAATATGATCTTATTTTTCAGCTAATTCTTTTGCTATTTGGAATAATTCATCTTCCGCACCTTCTTCAAATCCTGTACTTCTATGAGCTATATTTCCTTCTTTGTCAATAATAATTGTGTAAGGAACGTTTTGGAAATTTACCGCTCTCTTTAAATCCGAATTCGCATCTAAGTAACGAGGGAAATCCCAACCTTGTGATATTGCATAAGATTTTGCTCTAGCAGTGGAACGACTATCATCGATACTTATAGTCATGAAGTTAACATCTGCTTCTTCTTGCCAAGTAGGTAACTTAGACGTAATAGCTCTAATTTCTTTTTTACATGGAATACACCAATTAGCCCAAAAGCTTACAATCGTAACTTTTCCAGTTTCAATAGTTTCATTAAAACCAATATCTGCACCATTAAAATCTTTAATTGGAGTAGTCGGTAAGTTGCTTTGAGCTATCGCAAACTGCGATGTTAAAATCATAGCTAAACCTAAAAGGATTTTTTTCATAATTTTCTTTCTTTAATTCTTTATACAAATATAACGAGATAAAAGGTTGATTTTCTTAAAATCTACTTTATTTAACCATAAATAAAGTTCTGTGTTTATAATAATAGTAAAAATTAATAATAACTTGCATCAAGCATTGTATTATTAATAAACACACTTATGAAGAAAAGATTTATACCTTTTTTAGTCGGCTTATTGTTAGTTGGAACACAAACTATGGGTCAAGGTTTAAACAACCTGACAGGAGATTTGCAATTACAGCAAAATTTTTTCCAAAGAGACACAGCAATAAATGCTTCAGATAATGAATTATATGACCACTTGTTGTCTGGTGGTGAGTCTTGGTTGGGGATGAGATATTCAAGTCATGGATTCGTTGCAACATTGAGAGTGGATGGTTTCTTAAACTCTAACTTGAAAGAACCAACTCAAGCTATGTCTGGCTTTAATATTGGAGCATGGAGTTTAAGCAAAAATATTGCAGGCTTGACCATAACTGGTGGATATATATATGATCAAATCGGAAGTGGTATTCTTTTTAGGTCTTATGAAGATAGAGGCTTGTTAATTGATAATGCTTTAAAAGGGGTTCACTTAAGATATAGTGTGAGTAATAAGTTGGTACTAAAAGCTTTTGGAGGTCAACAAAAAAATGTATTTGAATCTTATGCGCCTGTTATTAAAGGAGTAGCTGCAGAAGGAAGTTTTAAATTATCTGATAAAGTTCACATCGTTCCTGGGTTTGGAGCTTTGAATAGAACGATGGATAAAAAAAGCATGGATTTAGTGGTTTCCAATATTAATGGGATGCCTATAGAAAACCGTTTTGAGCCTACTTATAATATGTATGCTTTTACTTTTTATAATACTTTAACTGCAGGAGCTTTGTCTTGGTATGTGGAAGGTGCTTATAAAACACAAGAAGCCATTACAGATTATAATGGAAAATTAACGCAACAGGATGGGAATGTGATATACAGTAACTTGTTTTATGCTATGAATAATTTCGCAGTGACTTTGACAGGTAAAAGAACGGAGAGCTTTATCATGCGTACTTCTCCTAATGAAGCATTATTAAATGGAATCATGAATTGGCAGCCCGTTACTGCTCAATTAAGACCTCATAGATTGATTGCTAGATATTCACCTGCTTCGCAAGATTTGAGTGAATATGCTTTTAATGCAGATGTTTTAATTAATCCCACAGATGAGATTGATTTAAATATTAGTGGAACATACATTAATACTTTAAATGACTTGAAATTATATAGAGAAGCTTATATAGAAGCTAATATCCGTAAATGGTCCAATTGGGATATTGATTTAGGATTCCAGTATATGGAATATAATCAAGACTATTATCAATTTAAACCTGGAGTACCATTATTAGTTTCTTACACTCCTTTTACTGAAATTACTTATAGATTAGGCGGTAGGAAATCTGTTAAATTCCAAGCACAATATATGCAAACTGAACAGGATTATGGATCTTGGGCTTTTGCGTCTTTAGAATATGCGATTGCGAATCATTGGTCTATTGCAGTATCTGATATGTATAATGTATCACCAGTTGATCCTTCGGAAAAGGGAAAGCATTATTATAATGTATTTGGAAGTTACACGAAAGGACCTCATCGCTTTACTTTAGCTTATGTAAAACAAGTGGAAGGGATTAATTGCACAGGCGGTGTATGTCGTTATGAGCCAGCATTTAATGGTTTGAAATTAGGAATATTCACTACTTTCTAAAATGCTTATTAATACATTGGTAATAACAGTGTATATGAAAATAACTAAAAGGGCTATCCGATTTCGGATAGCCCTTTTAGTTATTACGATTGAACTCATTCTGTATCTAAAGTGTTTACAATTCAAAATGTATTGTAAGATATAAGATTATTTCTTTAACACCTTCACTTGATTTCTTTGTCCATTTGCATCCATTGTTTGAATGATATAGTGACCTGCTGCCCACGATTCTGTATTGATTTTTATCTGAGCACCATTCATTGTTTCATTGGAGATTTTTTGTCCTAAGATGTTATAAACCTCTATTGAAATAGGGCCATAAATACCGTCTTTTCTGTCTAATAATAAGTAGTCAGCAATAGGATTAGGATAAGCAACAATAGGCGCTTGTTTTGACAATTCGTTGATATTGTTAGCAGGGTCTCCTGTAATTTTTAATTTTCCTTTTCCTAAATCGAAGAAGACGTTTCCAGAACCTTGAACTTTAATTCGACCTTGAGATGTACCAATGTCATGAACAGTGTAACTGTAGCTTCCTGTATTTGGAGCGTTCGATACAATTAAGAAAGGAAATGTTTCGCCATCATCTAAGCTTAAGTAAATACTTACATAACCAGAGCTTACAGGAGAATTATTACTTCCTCCAGCATTCCAAGTGATCGTTTTTACATCTCCTGGTTCCCAAGTTTGGTTATTGCTTGGTCCAGTGACTCTGAACTGAGCATTATTAGATACTTTAATTTTAGTAACATTTTCAGAAGTTTTGTAGCCTCCTAAACCTTGAAATATACTTCTTGCAGTAGTTCTAAAGGTTACATCTCTTGCAACATTTGATAAACGTTCTCCTGGTCCTGAGTAAGAATTGTCATTAATGAAGTTTGACTTAGGATATACTCTTGTTCTTTGGTCAGAAGGTTCTTGACTTTTAAATATAGGTCCGGTTGTTGCATCACTTCCATTACTCTCATCGTCGCCATAGTTTCCATTTTCATACTGTTCCCAATTGTAATAAAGAGCAGCAGTTGAGTGTGGTCCCACAGCTTCTGGAGATGATAACTCATAAGGTGTAAATTTAGGTACATTATAAGTTTCTGCATCTACTTCATAAGTTAGTGTTGTATTCACTGGAGTGTTGACTCCACAGTTTCCACCCGAAGCTATGTGTGCAGACATTTGCTGAAGACTGAAACCATTAAAGTAATTATCAGCTCCTGCTTGTATATTATCAGCTGCGCATAATCCTGCATAACTCATAATGGTAGAACCACTTCCTGGTTCGTAGTTGGTGTTAGGATTTCCATTACCATCACAACCGCCAGCTGCAGAACTAAATACGTGATCTGCTCCAACCTGATGTCCAATTTCGTGTAAGATTACAAAATAGTTATCTGGACCAGAACTAGAGCTTACGCCCATACCTTTAGTTTGTGGATTACATAAGCTGTTTAAAGCTGCTAATCCACCACCAGCAGTGTTGAAAATATGTCCAATGTCAAAGTTTGCATTCCCAATGATGTTGTCTAAAACGTGAGCAGCCTCATCGATTAAACAATCTGCATCCATATTACAAGTATAAGGATCAGCGATTGGGTTAGTATAAACTACAAGATTATTATTAGCTATTAAATTAAAAGAAATAGCTAATTCTCTTTCGTAAACTCCATTAACACGATTAAGTGTGGAGACAATTACTTCTAAAGTTTGGTTAACTGTTGAGTTAGTAGTTACAGTTTGAGCGTATTCCCCTGTTGTGGTAATAGCTATTCTGTAAACAGACTTAACACCCATTCTTGAACTTAAAAGTTGATTAGTTATAGGTAAATCTTGATTTGATAATAATTGATCTGCCGAGCAATTGATTGGATCTATATTTTTTAAACTTTTTTGGTCAAAAGCAATATATAGTCCTAAATCTTCTTGATCAGTGTAAGGATTAATCAAATAATTCTTTTTAAAATCATAAATAGCTGCACGGAAACCAAAACTAGTCAAATCTAATTTTGCAGTGATGCCTTGATTGTCTTTGGCATAAGCTGTGTATGTTTTTACATGTGGAAGCATGACTTGAAGTTCTTTTTCCATCATAGGAGTTTCCCAAACGATAAATGAAACTAATTCTCCATTTTCATAAGGTAAAAGAATTTCAACGCCTTCTTCTGCGCTTAAACCAGCTTTAGCAAGTTTTGCTTTTATTGTAGATGTTGAAAGTTTGTAAAGTTCGAATTCACTTGTCTCAGAAGTGGGGGAATAATTAATAGGTTGTTGACTTAAAGGAATTTGTTCCCAGAAGTTCGTATTTGAAAATGCAACTCCAGCACTACTAAGTGCTAAAATAAAAGAGAAGCCAAGTACTATTTTTTTCATAGGTACTCTAAATTTAGAATGAATGATTGTAATAAGTTAGCAAGATATAAATTAAATCGTGAAAACTAAAGGGTTTTTGATTTTAGAAACCAAAAAAGTCATCTAAGTCTTCGCGGTCTTGACGTGTCGGCTTCCCTGTTTTACTTTGTCTTTTTCCAGTATCGAAGGTATGATGTAGTTTTTCACGCTTTGTGTCTTCTTCGGGAGTATGATCAATGTAACAGTCTTTGGCTTCTATATATGGACGTCTTTGGTCCAAAAGTTTAATCACTTCTATGTCCCAGTTTCGTGCAGGTGTTGTGACTGTAATGCGTTCTCCAATTTCCACGTTTCGCGCAGGCTTAACCGAAGTGTTATTGATTTTTACTTTGTTTGCTTGACAAGCCTTGGCAGCCAAAGAGCGCGTTTTAAATAACCGAATGGACCACAAGTACTTATCAACTCTCACTTTTTCTAACATCTCAAATTTGTATTATTTCTTTTTAATGATAAAAATTAATTATAGATTTAGGTGTTTCAAATATAAATTAAATCTCTTGATTATGAAAGGAAAAAAAGAATATCCTCCAGTTTACTATAGTGAGTACTTAGCTTTAGATAAAATTTTAAACGCTCAAGATCCTGTTAGTGCTAAATATGGGGTTAAAGCTGATGATGAAATGCTTTTTATAATTGTTCATCAAAGTTATGAGTTGTGGTTCAAGCAAATATTATTTGAATTAGGTTTAGTACACGATATTTTTTCAAAACCGACTTTATCTGATAATGATTCAGATGTTTATAATGTAGTGTACAAGTTAAGAAGAATAGGAGCGATACTGAATTTGCTTGTTGATCAAATGGGCATCATAGAAACGATGACTCCTTTAGACTTTTTAGATTTTAGAGACTTTTTATCGCCAGCGTCTGGGTTCCAAAGTATTCAATTCAAGCAAGTTGAAGCTATCTTAGGTTTGAAGTACGAGAGTAGACATGGTCAGTCTTATTACCTATCTCAACTTTCTGAAGAGGATAGAAATAGAGTGTTGGAATTTGAAGGGAAACGCTCCGTAATCGAATTATTAAATGATTGGTTGGAGCGCATGCCGTTTTCTGTTGAAGAAAAGTATTGGAAAGCATATTCCGAATTCCCAACTCATCCTTTTTTCAATACATATAGAAAAGCATACGAAGACTCTTTAAGCCCAAAAGAAGAAGGGAATTTACCGCATTTTGATCGTGTTTTTTATGAAGGAAATCAAGAAGATCAGAAAGGTTCTTTGAGTCCAGCAGCTAAAAGGAATGCTTTATTTATTATGCTTTATAGAGATTATCCTTTATTACAACTGCCTTTTGAATTATTGTCTCAATTGTTAGAAGTGGATCATCAATTGTCGATGTGGAGGTATCGCCATGTGAATATGGTTAAAAGAATGATAGGGAATCGTATAGGAACAGGTGGAAGTTCTGGAGCAGATTACTTAAAAGCAGCAGCTGATAAGCATAATATCTTTGCGGAATTAAGTTTATTGACATCATTTTTAATGCCAAGAAGTGAACTTCCTACGTTACCTAAGCAATTGGTGGACGACTTGAGTTTTAGGCATTCTGAATAAGTTGCACCTCAGGCTCTAAGTGTATGTTGTACTTTTTATAGACATCTTGTTGAATGGCATTGATCAAAGATTTCAAATCTTGAGCGGTGCCATTTCCAAGGTTTATTAAGACTAAAGATTGGTTTTTATGAACACCTACTGTATTCCAAGGTTTGCCTTTCCAACCTGTTTGTTGGATTAAATAAGCAGCGGGAATTTTCATGCCTTGCGGTGAAGGGTAGTGGGGGAGTTCAGAATCTATTGCTAGTAAACTTTCAAAATGAACAGAATCAATAATTGGATTCTTAAAGAAGCTTCCCGCATTAGGTATTTCTTTGGGGTCGGGTAATTTACTTTGTCTGATTTGAATGACAGCGTTTGCAATTTCTTTAGCAGTGATATCTTCCGGATTGTAATCAGAAAAGTATTCTTTCAAAGGTTTATAACTCAGATTAAAATGAGGATTTAAAGCAAATTTAAAGTCCACATGAGTGATGACGCCTTTTCCTTTAAGTTCATTTTTGAATAAGCTGTCTCTATATCCAAAAGCAGCTTCTTGATGATTGATGATTTGAGTTTTCTTTTCTTCCCAATTGTAAAAATGAATATTTTCAATAAAGGAATGAACTTCTACTCCATAAGCTCCAATATTTTGTACTGGTGCTGCTCCAACAGATCCTGGAATAAGTGCCAAGTTTTCTATGCCATGCCAACCTTGTGCTATTGCATGTAAAACTAAATTGTGCCACACTTCTCCTGAACCAACTCTTACCATAACATGATCAGCTGCAGTGTCCATGACTTTTATCCCTTGGATATGATTGTGTAAGATGAGTCCTGGGTAATCTTCTAAAAAAATCACATTACTTCCGCCTCCTAGTACCATTTTTGGTAGATGTGGTGGGACAATAGTATTGTTGATTAAAGAAATTAAAGCGTCCGTGCTTTCAAAAGTGCCGTAATAGGCAGTTTTTGCATTTAGATTAAAGGTATGTAGCTGTTGTAAGGAGTGTGCTTTTTGAATCATATTCATTTCATTCGCTACGAAATTACTCAAATTTTAATTTAAACAGTAACTTGTGCTAAGTCTTGTTGAATATTCAAATTGTTGATTCTTAATTCTGTAATGATGCGTGAAAGTTCTTTTTCATTTTCAAGCATTGTTTGTGAAGGTTCAGAATGAGCAGGTAGAGATTCCGAATTCGTAGGATTGTAAATTAAGGCACTAATACCAATATACTCCATGAGATCCACATTTGTATTTTCGACATTATGACTATCAAGAGTTTGTGAAGCTTTCATCAGCGCTTTTTGATAAGCTTCTTTTCTGTTTTCTGCTTCGATAGGTAGTTTATGAGTAACAAGCACAGTGAGTACATCTGATTTTAGTACAAAATGCAGTTCAGCTTCATAAGTGTAGGTGTTATTAATATTTTTCAGCACTTTAATATAGGGTTCTGTTATGAATCAAGACGAAAGTTTATTACCTTTACTTTGGTATGCAAAGATAATTTTTAATTTCTACATAAAATAGGGATTGTATTTGTTTATATGGGAAATACGATTTATCTTTGCCTCCCGATAATTTGAACAATATTATTAAAGTTATATTATATAATGGCTAACGCAACCATCAACGCAAGAAAAGTAGATATATTTACCACATACGGTGGATCAGCAGAAAACACTGGTTCGACTGAAGGTCAAATTGCATTATTAACAGAACGTATTCAGCATATTTCTAGCCATATCAAAAATGGTAATAAGAAAGACTATTCAAGTGAATTAGGTCTTATTAAAATGGTAGGTAAGCGTAAGCGTTTATTGAACTATTTAATGAAAAAGGATCTTAACGGATATCGTGAACTAATTGTAAAATTAGGTATCAGAAAATAATCTGCTAAAACATTTATAAAGTTTTTTATATATTCCCAACCGAATAACCGGTTGGGAATATTTTTTTATAGGGATATTTGACTATCTTTACGCGACTAATTCATAATTAATATGATTAGTATTTAAAGACCTATTAGATACAATTTTTAAGGTCGAGCTGTAATATAATTAAAATATAATTTATGACGTTGAATCCTATTTCCGTCTCTTTCTCATTAGAAAATGGTAAAGAAGTTAAAATAGAAACGGGCAAACTTGCTCGTCAAGCGGATGGAGCTGTTACCGTAACCTGCGGTGATTGCGTACTATTAGCTACTGTAGTAGCAAACAAAGAAGCCAAGCCAGGCCAATCATTTTTCCCTCTAATCGTTGATTATCAAGAGAAATTTGCCTCAGCTGGGAAAATTCCTGGTTCGTTTTTTAGAAGAGAAGCAAGATTAAATGATTCGGAAATATTAATTTCTAGATTGATTGATCGTGCTTTAAGACCTTTATTTCCTGAAGGATACTTATGTGATGTTCAAGTTATAGTTAACTTGATCTCCTCTGATCCTGAAGTAATGCCTGATAGCTTAGCTTGTTTAGCGGCATCTGCAGCTTTAGCAGTATCAGATGTTCCAATTCAAGAAATAATTTCTGAAGTTCGTGTATCAAGAATTGATGGTGAATATAAAGTTAATCCATCAAAATCTGAGTGGGAGAAAGCTGATATGGATTTCATTATCGCTGCCACAGATAAGAACATCATGATGGTTGAAGGAGAAGCAAGTGAGTGTCAAAAAGATGACGTAATTAAAGCCATCGAAATTGCACACGAAGCTATCCGCATACAAGTTAAAGCACAGCAAGAATTAGCTGATAAAGTAGGCGTAACTAAGCGTGAGTTTGTAGCTGTAGAAGAAAACGAAGAAGTAAAAGCTCTTGTAGCTGGTTTCGCAAAAGATAAATTAAAAGCTATCGTAGGTAGTGCTTCTGAAAAGCATGCACGTACTGATGCGATTAATGCATTAAAAGAGGGACTCATCGAAAGTTTAGGTGAAGAACCAGAAGAAGAAGTGGTTTCTCATGCTAAAAAGTATTTCTCAGATTTGCAATATCATGTTGTTAGAGATATGATGCTTGATGAAGGGAAGCGTTTAGATGGCCGTAAGACGGATCAAGTTCGTCCATTAGTAATGGAAGTTGATTTGTTACCAAGTCCTCATGGGTCTGCATTATTTACGCGTGGTGAAACTCAATCTTTAACTACTGTTACTTTAGGAACTAAAGATGATGAGTTACTTTTAGAAACTCCTAGTCTGAGCACTTACCGTAAGTTTTACTTACATTATAATTTCCCTCCTTTTTCTACAGGCGAAGTTAAAATGCAAAGAGGTACTTCACGTAGAGAAGTGGGTCATGGACATTTAGCTCAAAGATCTATTTTACAATTATTCCCGAAAAACTATCCGTATACTACTCGTGTGGTATCTGATATTTTAGAATCTAATGGTTCTTCATCGATGGCTACAGTATGTGCTACATCTTTGGCTATTATGGATGCAGGGATTCCTATGAAAAAACATATCAGTGGAATTGCAATGGGTTTAATTAGTCGTCCAAGTGATGGCAAATGGACTGTATTGTCAGATATTTTAGGAGACGAAGATCACTTAGGTGATATGGATTTTAAAATCACTGGAAGTAGAGATGGAATTTGTGGGGTACAAATGGATATCAAAGTGGATGGTTTAAGCATGGATGTTTTAAAACAAGCGATGTCTCAAGCTCAAGCTGGTATGTTACATATATTAGATCATATGTACGAAGCTATTCCTGAACATAGAGATGACTTGAAACCACACGCTCCTCGAATTGAAGAAATTAGAGTTGAAAAAGAATTCATTGGTGCAATCATTGGACCTGGAGGAAAAATTATTCAAGAAATTCAACGTGAAACAAATACTGTAGTTAGTATTGAAGAAGTTGATGATATGGGAGTAGTTAATATTTTCTCTAACAACGGTGAGAATTTAGCAAAAGCTTTAGCATGGATCAAAGGAATCGTTGCAGTACCAGAAGTTGGTGACGAATACGAGGCTAAAGTGAAATCAATTATGCCTTATGGTGCTTTTGTAGAATTTATGCCAGGGAAACAGGGTTTATTACATATCTCTGAAGTGAGTTGGACAAGATTAGAAAACATGGATGGTGTGTTTGAAGAAGGAGATACCGTAAGAGTGAAATTAGTAGGAGTGGATAGCAAAACTGGTAAGTTTAGATTATCAAGAAAAGTACTTATGCCTCAACCTGAAAAGAAAGAAGGTGAATAAGTAATTCTTATTAAAATAGATAGATAAAATATAAAAGCAGCCGTAAATATTTACGGCTGCTTTTATA
>SMER01000029.1_pt1 | contig 33904 bp, 38 predicted proteins | sample 2456411 | NCBI WGS metagenome assembly SMER01 (sample SAMN10132597, study PRJNA489261) | soil metagenome | isolation source: day1 antibiotic-silt loam soil ammended with raw manure from dairy cow... | place: USA | collected 2015-05-01 | reverse complement strand
GACATCTACAATTGCTTTTCTTACCCTTTGGCCATTGTTGTCATATTGGTAATAAACTGTACGACTGCTATTGATTATTATTTTTTCCAACCTATTTTCGGCGTTATACTCCATGCTTACACCGTCAGCATTCAAATGATTCAAGCCCCCTGTAATATTGCCCCTGTTATCATAAGCGTATTCTTCCGGGGTGCTGCTGCCCACTACTGTTTCAGACAAACGGTTGCTGTCATTGCCAGTAGTATAAATCCTTGTCCAGTTTCCCGTGCCGCCGGTAACGGTATGTTTCATTTCTATAAAATTACCTACGACATCGTAATCGTAGTAGTGGATATAACAACGCACTTTATTTTAATAGTTGGCATTATTTATCTTTTATTCGTTTATACATGCTCGTTCCTTTTTCTTCTGTATAATAAACTGCTTCTATGCGTAATTCATCAGTAGTGAGTTTGTATATACGATGATGTATTTCTGCTACTTCAAGCTCACCATATTCACTACTGTAATCTACCGAATTGTAAAAAATAATCATTTGTTGCAAGTCATCTAACCGCCAATTCCCAGTTTCCACGGATGTTCTATTTTTGTACGCTTGATTTAGGGTATAAGTACCGTCTTCTTTTAATTCGTAAATATAATTCACTCCTTTAATAGGTGCATATTCAGGTTTCCCATTTCGCTCCACCCAATGGGAAGTAAGTTTCCATTTGCCAATAAGTAATGATGCTCTATCTGAAAGTGTATCTTGTGCAAATAAATGTTGAAAACTACTGGCAAGCAAAATAATCAAAGTGATTTTAAATATTTGTTTCATGTTATCTTAATTTTATTACAGGCGGAATCACCCATAAACTACGAAATGTTTTTGACTTTGGAATAGACTGCCAAATCGTACCTCCTGTAGGTATTGTACTGTCAAATTTATTCGGCACAAAACTAGTTGAGGATAATCCACCATGCTTAATAGACGCACTACCTATAGCATTTCCATAAGCATCCAGTTCTAAAGTTGCTGTATCGAGATGATTGCTATATTGATAACGCAACAACTGTGCAGGCTCAACACCTGTACCGTCTGTCCTTGTATCAATCAAGGCGATCCTCTCATTATCATTATTGATATGCAAAGTTTCCTGCTTTACATTTATGGTAAGACCTGTCAGGCTTTCGTATTCTTCCCATTCATTCACATATTTGACATCTACAATTGCTTTTCTTACCCTTTGGCCATTGTTGTCATATTGGTAATAAACTGTACGACTGCTATTGATTATTATTTTTTCCAACCTATTTTCAGGTTTCTACTCCCTTGCTGTATTGCCTCTGCCTCATTCCAAACTCCGCCATAGTGTTCAGAGGTTTTTTCAGGATAATCTTTCATTAAACTGCTTTTAAACCTGTTGGACAATGAGTTGACGGGAAGCTCAATGGTGTCAAACCAGTCAGAGATTGTATTCCTAAACAGTTTATAACATTCTACTTATTTGTATCAGTTACTCTATTTTTTTTAAATATATATATATAGGATCTCTAATAACTCCTATCATTCTCGTACCAATGAATATCATAAGGTTTTTGTCAGAATCCATTCCAATCTGAGTCTCTATATTATTTATAGATACCAAATGGCACCAAACAGCTACATCAACTCTTTTCAAATACCAATTACCTGTAGTACTCGTTATACGGTGAAATGTTTTAGAGGTCTCATAACTATGGTCAGGTTTAATTTTAAGCTTGAGATTAGCATATTTCATAGTGTCAAAATCAGGATACATTGTTACACATTTCTCCATATTAATTTCATATTCGCCAATATATATGTATTCATATTGGCTAAGACTAAAGTTACACATATTAAACATAATAATAAATATGGATAGGATCGATATATTAACTAATCTTTGTACCATGCTGAATAATTTATAACATTGTTGATTCTTTGATATTTGTCTTCACCTTTGTCTGTACCCCAAGGAATAAACAAATTATAGGTTTGACTTATATTGCTAAAGCTATTGTTCCCGTTATCTGTCCTCATCCTTGATTTAGGCCATAAGTCTTCGTTTGCAAGCTCTTTTCCGAAGGAACCCGATGTTAAGCTCGTAATATTAAATATTTTCACACTTATTCCTTTCTCCCCTGGTGTAATTGTAATGCTTGCAGACCCAGTCATGCCTGGTATTGATGCTATTGTTTCATTTTTTCTAATGTCATTTAATAAGTTAAATACCCCAAATTCTATTTGTTCTTTATATTCTGTATCTGGAGATTTTAAATAAGCCTTTAGTGCGTTATGCAAAACATGAGAGCGAAGAAATTCTCTACTAATTATTCCGTTTACTGGAAAATTATAATTTTCCGGGCCCTTTCCACTAATAAAATTGTTCATCATCTCTGTTACCACATTCAGTGGGTAATCTTTATAATTATTTGCGTTTGATTCATCTACATTAAATAGAGTGTTCTGGTTAACATAAAGATTAAACTTATCAGCGGACGTTACATGTGTATCAGTTTTTTTCCCAGATTGTCCGGTATATATAAAAGTTCCTTTAATTTTTGGGAAAGATCCAATTCTTTCAGTCATATAAAATTGTCTATTTACCTCAGCAGCTATTGAAAGTATAATACCTTTTCCAGCTACTGTTCCCGCGTCTGTTATTCCCTTTTTAATATTTCTTTTTCCTTGCTCCCATATCTTCTCCAATTCATTTATTACATATTGATTTGGGTTAAAATTAATAGGTACTTGCTCACCTGTCGGATCAACAAATCTCACAGGATTGTCATAACAATACTCATAAGAACTCGCTGTAAGTTCCAAGAATTCTCTTCCCAGATTCTTTGCTAATCCATCTCCCTTTTGCAGATTGTAGTTTTCGCTATTGATCGGATCTGTCGCCGTCCATCTTGCCAACCACGGCACATAATACCTTGCTCCGTGATAATAGAATCCGCTTTCTTCATCTCGTTCCTTCCCTGTGTATCTGTATCGTTTCGCAACAGCATTTATGATCGCGTTCATCGCTTGGTAAGAAGTTGTTCCATAAGGATGATACTCTTCATAACTTATAATAGCGCCATTTTCATCCAACTCTAAACTGGCACTTTGCAGATGATTGCTATAAATGTAACGTTGTAAAAATGCTGGACTCGGGTCTGTGCCTACTGTTCTTACTTCCAACATCGCAATTCTACCCGTATCATCATTGACATGTACCGTCGTCCGCTCCACTTTTGGCACTGAGCCTGTCGATTGTGTCAAAGAACCTCCTTCAAATTTACGATATATTTCAAAATTTTCTAAATAAATTCGCTCTTCTTTTATAATCCCTTTATCAGTGAATTTTCGAACCCGTTCACCATTACTACATTGATAATAAGTCGGCTCACTCCCTCTCATTATCGATTTTAACTCATTTTGAGTACTCCAATTCATTTCGGATAAATGAGGCATCTCCGTCATATTCCCTCGCGCATCATGACTGTAAGAATAAGTATTGCTACCTACTTCTGTACTTAAAAGCTTATTGCTATTTACACCATAGTGGTAAGTCCTTGTATAACTTCCTGCACCCGAAGTATGCTGTAATTGGAGAATATTACCCACCTCATCATAAATATATTTTTGGGTGTAATTCTGCACCGAATTCCCATCTCCTTTGTGTGTAGTTTGCCAAGCTGCATCATTCCAATTATCTTCACTTCCAAAGTTAGCTGTCCCTATAAGTTCCCGACCTTTTGCTTCGATTAAGCGATATAATGCATCATAAACAAACTTTTGAGTAGGTGCAACAATAGAATTATTGAAAAACAAAATTTGTTGGGCATCGTCTTGTATCTCAGTTATATTCCCTACCGGATCGTACCAGTAATTAAGATCTTGAAGAATTTCGTTGCTGCTCAACCTTACATTCAACAGTCGTCTTAACCTAAAAGTAAACTCATCATAACTATAACTTGTTTTCGTGCCATTGCCATACCAAATAGCCTTTCTTTGCCCTTGCGCATTGTAATGAATATCGTTGACATAATCATTGCTATTTTACTCAACGGTTTTTAACAATCCGCCTTTATTATAGCTAAATTTAATTAGCTCGTCATCGGATGTAGTCAGCGTAACCGGTCGGCCTGTTGGGTGCGTCGTAAATAGTTGTGATTTCATAATGTTCCGTTGCCAGGCCGATGCTGTCAATTTTGACCTATTCGATATGTTGGAGATTTTTATAAAAAATAATCAAAATTAAGGATAAATTCTTCATGGTTTAAAACTCAAACTCTCGTCGTTCTGTAATTGTATGAATTAAATTCTGGGCGCCTTCGCTGGGATTATCAGTAAGAAGATTAATCATTTGACTGAAATAGCTTTTACATTCTTTTTCGATACAACTCCTTATGTAAAGGCTTTCACTAATGCTATATATTTCCACATGTGTCATTTTAGGCCTCATTAATGCAAGACTATCAACGTCAATCGCTTTATAAGTATCACTCTGAGGTATAAAGTTAATTAGCCTATCAAATTCGACTTTTGAAATCACAAAGGTAAATACTGTAATACCTACAGTATCCAACTTATGATGCTTAACTGACAAGTCAAAATTAGCAGTATCGTATCCAATGAAATATTCAATTCGAGGACCATCATACGTCATTTTTGTGAACTGAATCAATGTTGACGAATCTAAATTATTTTTACAACTAATGAATCCAATTAATAATAAAATGCCTAATAATCTCATATTTGGTTATTTATTTAGGTTAGTAATAATATCTCTATTAAATTTAGAAGGATGTTCAGAATAAATTATAGGTGTTTTTATGATTTTTTTCCCATCTTTTACGCTAAAACCCCATCCATAAGTCGCTATATGCTCCCATTTACCGTCTTTTTTACCAATTAAAGATGTTTCCGCCATAAAATAGAAATCCTTATCTACATATGTTCCTACTAATCTTTGGGGTGCATCTTCAAACCACATACCTTCGTGTAAATCGCCTCTGCTTTTGACAAGATCCAATGCCTCTTTTGGAAAATAAAAGGGATATCTTTGGGTTTCTGAATTACCTCCCATATCAAGATAAGGTCTGCCACTTGGATTCACTGATTTTGGAGAAGAGGTTGTCACATTTTGTATCCATTCTAATTGTTCATATTCACTTACATCTGCTGTGTATATTAATTTAAGTGAAACACCATATACTTTTCCACCTTGACCAAACTTTTTTACCTCTTCAAATGATATAATTTTAGTACTTACTTCATTAGGTTCTTGCTCATTATTTAGAGATTGTTTTTGATTAGAAACAAGTTCTAAATTTCCTTTGTCATTTTCACCCCGCTCTTCAATGGTTTTGATTTCTTTAACTGGAGGCTGCTCTCCATTAAGATCATTATAATTAATCGGATTATCATAACAATACTCATATGAACTTGCACATAAATCAAAAAATTGCCGTTCCATATTCTTCTCCAAGCCATATCCCTTTTGCAGATTATAATTCTCGCTATTGATCGGATCAAGAGAACTCCATCTAGCGAGCCATGGTATGTAATACCTTGCCCCATGATAATACAAGCCACTTCTTCATCACGCTCTTTACCTGTGTAACGGTAACGCTTCGCAACGGCATGGATACTTGCATTCATAGCTTGGTAGGAAGTCGTACCATAAGGATGATATTCTTCGTAAGAGATCACTTCACCTGTTTCATCCAGTTCTAAACTAGCACTTTGTAAATGGTTAGAGTAGACATACCTCGTTAACTCCTCCGCTGTGCCGTGGTCATCGCTCGCATTACCTTCTATACGTATTTCCAGCATAGCTATACGACCGGTATCATCACTGACATGCACCGTCGTTCGCTCCACTTTTGGCACTGAGCCTGTCGATTGTGTCAAAGAACCATTGTCGAATTTACGATGTTTATTCAAATAAACATACAATATAATATATAAAAAGAATAACCTTAATATTCCATTCTTATACTATAACAAAGCCCAATAATATTGCTAAAAACAACAGCGAGACTACAAGTCTTTCTGAACAGGGTAAAATTTGCGAAGCAATTATAAAATTAACTCGTGCCTTTGGCACTCAATTTTTCGCCCCCTTTTGTTCCGCCTTTGGGCGGAATTACAAATAAAAAAAGTCGGCAACAAGTGCCGACTATATAATAGCGGATTTGTTAATATTTTGCTTTAAAAATAGCAAATTTGATATGCTACCTATATCACAAGGAATGAAAGTGTTGGTAAACTTTCTTTATTAGGAGAATAATAAGTGCTAATAATCCCGTAATATATGGAATAGGCAAAATTAAATACATTGCTTTTAGAAGGGAAGAATTACCCTCAAAAACTGATTCATAAAAATATAAATACAATTGAGAAATAATAAACCAAACAATTAATAAAATTATTAGAGAACATAATATTCTATCAAATTGTGATTTGCTAATTAATGTAGCTATCCAATATGACACCCCCAAACAAAGTCCAACAATTAACAGAATAAAAAATACCATAACTTAATATTTAGGTTGAGTCCACCACATTTTTTGTCTTTCATATTCTTTTTCCAATCTAATTCTTGCATTAATTCTGCGCTCCCTGATTTTATTTATATCTTGAGTTAAGACCTTAGATTCTGATGATTTCCACTTACCCTGTGATTGAGTTTCTTTATCTCATTCTCTAATTGCAATGGAAGAAGAAGCGTGAGATACATTTTTGCCAAAAAAATCTGCGACATTAGCCATAACCTCTTTCCATTGGTCAACTTGAGCATATCTTCCAAACGATTCAGCACCAGGCATATATTTCATAACACCTAATGATTGGCGAGTTACGTTTGATATTGTAAATTCGATAACTCCTTCTCCTTGTTGGTTTTGAGAATATGTACCTGTAAAAACAATATGCCCTGCTTCAGGGTGTCCTTCTAAGGGTTGAAACATTGCCTGAAAAGAATTATTATCAGAAGATACCGATACAACCCTAACAGAACCGTTATCAGGTCCTGTTATATCTATATCGATACGGTCGCCAGCAGAAAGACCTTTACTTTTATCTAAATCTTTTAGAACATAGGTTGCCCACATATTATTAGTTACCTTGCTTGGGTCAGAAGTAAAAGCCTCTTTAAATCTTTTGAAATCGCTTTCTGTTCCATTAATCTGTACAGTAAATTTTTGATGTTGAACATCTCCAGAACCGTCTTTCAAAGTTTGGTCTTTTTCCTTAATAGGTGGTTGTTCTCCTGTCGGGTCATTATAAACAACGGGGCTGTCGTAACAATACTCATAAGGGCTTGCTGTAAGCTCTGTGTAATTTCGTTCTTTGTTTCTTTGTGGGTTGCCTTTTTGCAGGTTGTAATTCTCGCTATTGATAGGGTCGGGACTGAGCCAGCGACCAAGCCAACAAATGTAAAATCTCGCTTGAAAATAATACAATCCACTTTCCTCATCCCGCTCTTTGCCTGTGTATCTATATCGCTTCGCAACGGCATGGATACTTGCATTCATAGCTTGGTAGGAAGTCGTACCATAAGGATGATACTCCTCGTAAGAAATCACATCACCTGTTTCGTCTAACTCTAAACTAGCACTTTGTAAGTGGTTAGAGTAGATATACCTCGTTAACTCCTCCGCTGTGCCGTGATCATCACCAGCATTACCTTCTGTGCGCATTTCCAACATCGCTATACGTCCCGTATCATCACTGACATGCACCGTCGTGCGCTCAATTATCAAAGAACTATTCTCGAATTTACGATATATTTCAAAACTACCCAAATAAATACGTTCTTCTATAACATTACCCTTAATTACATATTTACGTATACGCTGTCCTCCACTGTATTGGTAGAACGCCTGCATCGTACCGTTTTCGATCTGGTGGAGCTCATTGTTCAAATTCCAATACATGGCATCAAGGTGCGGCATAGCTGCCATATTACCGCGTTCATCATCCACATAATTGTAGGTATTAGCTCCAACTACCGTACTGAGGAGTCTATTGCTTACTGTGGCTATTTCATAAGTTCGCGTATAACTTCCTGCGGTAGCTATATGTTGTAATTCCAGTATATTACCGACAGCATCGTAGGTATATAGTTGGGTATAGTTTTGTACGGCATTCCCATCGCCTTTCTGGGTGGTTTGCCAAGCAGCATCATTCCAGTTATCTTCTGATCCAAAAGTAGCAGTACCGATGAGTTCTCTACCTTGTGCTTGTATCAAACGGTATAAGGCATCGTAAGTAAACTGCTGACGTGGACTCACTACGGTATTATTAAAGAAGATCGTCTGCTCCGCATCGTCTTGTATTTCGGTGATATTGCCTATAGGGTCGTACCAATAGTGGAGATCTTGTAGTATCTCGTTATTGTTGAGGTTTACAGTCAGTAAACGTCGTAGTCTATACGTCTCGGGATTAGTGAGCTTATTTTCTACTTCCTCTGTTTCTCCAAATCATCTTTCCAATCAACCTGAAAATCCAAATACTCTTTTGGAACTTCTCGTTTGATGTATATATTTTGATAGCTAAGATTATCTCTATTATCAATCAATGTATCTCCATTGATAATAAATTCTCCGCTAAGTTTCCCCATATAATGTCCTGTACCAGTAGTAGGTACAAAAATATCATATTTAATTTCATTATTTTTCCCTAAATAATAGATACCTCTATGACCTTTCAAAAACGGGTCAAAACTATTCACGTTAAAAGTATCTTCTCTTCTAAAATAAAAACTATTAAAATAGCCATTAGGGTAAAATCTGATAACACGATATAAATTTCTTACATCTTCATAATCCAACCGCTCAAGAATATTCTTATACGTATCAAATTCTTCATAAATAATTTCAGTATCAATTATAGCAAGCAATTTTGTATCAAATTTTTCAATGTTTTTATACAACGAAGATTTATTAGGAACTTTTGTTGCAAAACGGCTATTATTTAAAGGAACATATTTCTGTCCACTACAACTCAATATAAAAAGAGTTGTAACGAACAGAACCAACATACTGTATTTTCTAATTTGTATCATCGTATAATGTAAAGTTAGGTTGTTTTAAATTTGTTGGTGCATTATAGTATTGAATATATGGTTTTATATCATCGCTCAATGTTTCAAATCCAGGTTGCTGAGTATTTAAAATTGTTTTTCCCAATAATTTTAAATCCCAATCGTGTGCTTGTCTGTCCTGAATAGGATGTCTTACATATCTGTCTGAATCAATACCGATTTTGAAATTATCATAGCCTAAGTATAATGCACCCATTCTATATTGAGTACCCTCCTCTTGCACATACCCCCAAGGCATTGTTGTTCCAAAATTCCCAGGAATTTCTCCTATCTCCATTGTGGCTTTATCTGGTTCATAGTCCTTTCTTGCTCCAGTAAACAAGTTGAAACCCACTGAAAATTTATCATAGCTCAAACGAACTGCTGCCGTTCTATAACTATCATTACCATCTGAAAGCCAAGGAGCACCTTTATTGTCTTTACCTGTGTTAAATGGCATACCGTCGTTTTCATAAGAAGCTCTGAATTTGCCAACACCGAAATTCATAATTCCTGTACTTTGTTTAAACTCCGACATACCACCAGCACCCCAAAACCAGTTTCTTCCTAAAGTAAAAGAAGTATGATTATCGTTAAAGCCTCCTAACACAGAAGCCCTAAACTCAAATCCTTTTTTCCCAGTATTGGAAAAAGCAGCATAATATGTAGCACTACCACCTACAGATACTTCCCAATTATTTAATTTCTGTGTATATGAAGTATTTAGACGAACGCCCATATTATGAGTACCAATCACTAAGCCAACCCCAATATAGTTAGATTGATTAGGCGGTTGTTCCCCTGTCGGGTCATTATAAACAATGGGGCTGTCATAACAATATTCATAAGGACTTGCACACAACTCTATAAAATCTCGTTCTTTATTCTTCTCTATTTCATATCCTTTAGCGAGGTTATAGTTTTCACTATTAATAGGATCCACCGCACACCACCTCCCCAACCATGGCACATAATACCTCGCCCCATGATAATACAAACCGCTTTCCTCATCCCTTTCTTTACCTGTATATCTGTATCTTTTGGCTGTTGCATTTATACTTGCATTCATTGCCTGATAACTCGTCGTTCCATAAGGATGATACTCCTCGTAAGAAATAATAGCCCCTATTTCATCAAGTTCTAAACGAGCACTTTGTAAATGGTTGCTATAAACATATCTTTCCAAACTTTCCGCTGTGTCATTATCATCTGCCGCACTGCCAGCCGTACGCTTTTCCAGCATTGCTATTCGTCCTGTATCGTCATTGATATGTACCGTCGTCCGCTCCACTTTTGGCACTGAGCCTGTCGATTGTGTCAAAGAACCTCCTTCAAATTTACGATATATTTCAAAATTTCCTAAATAAATTCGTTCTTCTTTTATAGTCCCTTTGTCAGTAAATTTTCGAACTCGTTCCCCACCTGAATATTGATAATAAGTAGTGTTTGCACCTCTTTTGATTTGATATAATTCATTGACCGTATTCCAATTAATTTCAGATAAATGCGGCATTTCGGTCATATTGCCTCTCGTATCATAAGGGTAATTATAGATATTAACTCCTACAATTGTACTTAATAACCTATTGCTTACAATATCTATATCATAAATTCGGGTATAACTGCCTATTCCTGCTATATGCTGTAACTCTAAAATATTACCTACCTCATCGTAGGTATATTTTTGGGTGTAATTCTGCACCGAATTCCCATCTCCTTTATGGCTAGTCTTCCAAGCGGCATCATTCCAATTGTCTGTTCCACCAAAATCGGCTATGCCTATAAGTTCCCGACCTTTTGCTTCTGATAATCTATATATGGCATCATAAACAAACTTTTGTGTTGGCGCAACCACAGAGTTATTGAAAAATAGAGTTTGTTGAGCATCATCCTGTATTTCAGTAATATTCCCAACCGGATCATACCAATAATTGAGATCTTGCAATATATCATTTGTATTTAGCTTTACAGTCAATAATCTCCTTAACCTAAAAGTAAACTCATCATAGGTATAACTTGTTTTTGTTCCATTGCCATACCAAATATCTTTGCGTTGCCCTTTTTCATTATAATGGATATCCTGAACATAGTTTACCTCATTCAGCTTCACTGTTTTCAATGCACCACCTTCATCATAAAGATGCTCCGTAACATTGCTTCCCGGATCGGTTTGTGCTACAATCCTGTCCAATGCGTCGTAAGTCATCGAGCTTTCAAAAACCTCAGTACTTAAATCTGGGCTTGTATTTCCTTCCCAATCCACTTCACTCAAAGTCTAATGGGCTTTTCTTTTTAGTATAATACAGAAGAGAAAAACAAGTGAAACGACTGCTCCAATAAAAAACAATGTTTTGTAAAGTCTTATTTTTCCTGCTTTTTTTTCGTCTATTTCAATCCATTGATATTTGTTTTTTACTTGCTCAAAATACTTGTTATCTATATCTCTAAAACTTATTTCTGGATTACCTTTCTTGCTCTTGTAACCTGTTTCATAAGAAAACAAATACTTAACGTTGTTCAAGCTGTCTGTAACCTTTGCGATAATAGAGGTATCATTATAGCCGTAGGCTAAAAAATCTTTGATTGTAAAACTGCTTTCCCTGTACCTAAATCCCCTACCTACTAATTCAAAGTCGTCTTCATCAAATAAATAAAATGAATAATAACGGTCAGCTTTAGGTTTTATCTTATAAGGCATTGTTTTGTCACAAAAATTACAATCAAAGCCGTAATCATAACTTCTACTATCATACTTCATATAAAATAGAATGCACAACGCACTAAATAATACGAAAAGAACTATTATTAATTTTCTAACCTTACTGTTTATATTAAGATTAAAGCACTTGCAAAGTATTTTAATCGCAAGAAACCCAATATATACAGCTAATATAAAAAGCAATAAAAAAATCATAGTTATGTACATTACTCCTGCTCTTCAACGGGTTTAAAAAAGTATGTTCTTTCTCTCGTCTTATAATCATATGGCGTGCCATCGAACCTCTCTAAATTCGGACCCTTCCTGTCTGGTTTGAATCTATCAATATCTAACCAACCTCCTAATATTTTCTCGACAATAAAATCAGGATCCCAAAATCCGTCTCTTGCAAACAAGACAAATCTAACTTTATTGAAATCTTCTCCAATCTCCACTCTGTAATCAACATTGGTATTCCCTATATGAAAGGAATAGGGCTTTGTAGTTAAATCTACAGAAAAATATCCTGTGGGCTCAACTGTTTGTGTGGTGATTTTTATAAACTTTTCAATAAATTTTTCCGAAGATATTAGTTCATTGGTAGATTGCCAGCCAACATCAGCTGCAACCCCTTTTCCGTTAAAATAATGTGATGTAGCTTCAGTACTATTATTTACTACTGGAACATTAGAAGTCCTTGTTTCTGTCCACATGTTGGGCTTCATTAGAATATTCCCTGGCATTACTTTTACAGGACCTTTATCGCCAGAAATGCCATTTCTATTTAAGATAGTTGCAGCTTCAGAAGGACTAATATTAAGAAAACTTGCTAACGTTTGAGTATTGTCATTTTTCTGTGCAACAAGATTACCTACAGCGTCCCATTCCCACGTTCCGTCTGGGTCGCTGTATCTTATAGAGTTACAGAAAAACGCTCTGTATGACGACCAAGCCGGTGCATCCGCTGCATTGGGATCAGTAGCCGTCCATCTCGCCAACCACGGCACATAATATCTTGCCCCATGATAATAAAAACGGCTTTCCTCATCCTTTTCTTTACCTGTATATCGATACCGTTTAGCTACTGCCTTAATATCTGAATTATTCGCTTGATACGAAGTTGTTCCGTAAGGATGATATTCTTCATAACTTATTATTTCAGCATTCTTATCTAATTCTAAACTCGCACTTTGCAAATGGTTACTATAAACATATCTTTCCAAGCTTTCATCTGTACCATTATCGTCTGCCGCACTGCCAGTCGTACGCTTTTCCAGCATTGCTATTCGTCCTGTATCGTCACTCACATGTACCGTCTGTCTTTCAATAATTAAAGAACTTGTGTTATCAAATTTACGATATATTTCAAAGTTTCCTAAATAAATCCGCTCTTCTTTTATAGTCCCTTTATCCGTGAATTTCCGAACCCGTTCACCGTTACTATACTGATAACATGTTGGCTTGCTCCCTCTCATTATCGATTTTAACTCATTTTGAGTATTCCATGCTAAACTACTTAAATGCGGCATCTCTATCATATTCCCTTGCGCATCATGACTGTAAGAATAAGTATTACTGCCTACTTCTGTGCTTAAAAGCTTATTACTATTTATATCATAGCTGTAATTTCTTGTATAACTTCCTATTCCAGCGATATGTTGTAACTCCAAAAATATACCCACCTCATCATAAATATATTTTTGGGTGTAATTCTGCACCGAATTCCCATCTCCTTTGTGTGTAGTTTGCCAAGCTGCATCATTCCAATTGTCTGTTGCACCAAAATCAGCTGTGCCTATAAGTTCTCGACCTTTTGCTTCGATTAAGCGATATAATGCATCATAAACAAACTTTTGGGTAGGTGTGATTACTGCATTATTGAAAAACAAAGTCTGCTGTGCATCATCCTGTATTTCAGTAATGTTCCCGACCGGATCATACCAATAATTGAGATCTTGCAATATATCATTTGCATTTAGCTTTACAGTCAATAATCTTCTTAACCTGAAAGTAAACTCATCATAAGTATAACTCGTTTTTGTGCCATTGCCATACCAAATCGCTTCCCTTTGCCCTTTTTCATTATAGTGAATATCCTGAACATAATTAGCTCCATTCAGTTTTATCGTTTTTAATGCTCCGCCTTCGTCATAGGTGTTTTCTGTGGTATTACCACCAGGGTCAGTTTGGGTAAAAAGGCGATTTAAGGCATCATAAGTCATCGAGCTTTCAAAAACCTCAGTACTTAAATCTAGACTTGTATTTCCTTCCCAATCCACTTCACTCAAAGTCGCATCTTCTAATAATTGTTTTTGAGAACTTAACAGATTTCCTTTAAAATCAAAAACATTATTTTGGGAGAATCCGCTTGCATCATATATCTGGTATAACTGTCCCCGCAAATTGTACTGCTCCGGATTCACTAAGCTTTCGCCATATTCATAAAGCGCGGTCGTGATATAGTTTGCAGCACCATTTATTTTAGTTTTAATGCGCAACGGTCGGCGTAAAGCATCGTAATCATACAAAAAATGATTACCTACAGCATCAACGGCAAACAAAGGCTGTCCGTCCACACATACCAACTGGATCTTCAAACCACTGTCCGGACTTTCAGATTGAATGACCGTCCCGCCATCACTATTGCCTTCTTCATCTTCCTGTATCGGGCGCATATCGTATTGATAGCTGATTTCAAGTTCCCTTGCATCAGTCACTTTCCTTCTTTTGCCCTCGATATCGGTTGCAAAAATAGTATCATAATAAATATGAGTTGTGGTGATTCCATCGTATGTACCGTTATCGTGACGCTGACGGTAAATAACACCCAATACATCCAAATCCAATATTTCTGGCGTATCATAATGCTTTATGGCAAGCCATGCCGCACGCTCTCTGGGATCGGTTGGTTCAGGGTCGCTAGGTTGCGGACTATCCCGCTCCGCATACCATTCACTATCCTTGACTGTATCATTTCGGTCATAATTCTTTTGCTGCCAGCAATCAAAAACCACTTTTTCAAAGCTACCGTCCGGATGGTCTATGCGGTTATTCCTGCCCAAGGCATCATAATGCAGCAAAGGGGAAACGCCAAACTCCCGGGCTTCGCTTTCTTTTTCGTATTCAGGTGTATTGCTGAAATAAGGTTCGTACTGTTTGACCGGTTCCCCTTTATTGTTATACACTATTCTACCACTGCCTAACCAGCGGGGGGCGACATCGTCTATTAATGGCTTTTCGTCTAAACCGTATTGCAATTCTCCATCAATAAAGATAAACGCCTTTCCGGGTGCCACTTTTGCTTTTTCCAATAACACCCTACCCAAACCATCGGTATAAGTATAACTTTCCTGCCAGCGGGTATTGGGGTCACCATGTATTTCCCTTGCTTTCGTATAAGCGTAATTAGGTTGTTCATGGTTCAAGTATTGGAACAAATCATATTCCAATTCCGTAGTGGGAAATTCCAGGGTATCTCCCTCATTATTTCCCACTTTACCCATTACCGCCGTTTTATGGACCAAGCCTAAAGTATCGAATGCCAATGCGGTACGGTCGGTTGCCTTGCGCTGTGCTTCACCCTACACTAATCGATTATTTTGTTCTGACACTTCCGATTATTACAAATTTAGAGTTCTGTTTTAAGTAACCTTCATCCATATTTTCATTGTACTCATCTGATAAAATATTTCCATTAATGACTACATAATTGTTACCGTTCTTCAAATCGTTAAAGTCATTTTCCGAATATCTTGGATATACGATAAAGACATCTCCTATAACACCTTTAAAATCCAAAATGTAATTTGCTTTAAATATTAAGCAAGTTGAACTTAGTACTTTGATTATTCTCCCATTAATAATATTTTGACCGTCAGGACTATCAAAATCCCAAGGTTCGCCAACAGATATAAAATATTTTTTTTCTTGCATAATTTTATCTTAAGGGTTGCCAATTAATCAATCTAACTTTTACAGGATCTGAAGTCATAAATTCAGCACCTTTACCAGGCAAGTTCTTTAAAGATTCCACCTTTGTTCCTTTTCTCAAAAGTGTTGGATTATTTAATATTTCAAATTCAACTCGTAAAGTAGGTGTGCTTTCTAATCCCAACCTTTGAGAAGCTTTAGTAGCAGATTTATAAATATCTTTAGTAAAGAAAGTTTCTCCAGGCCTACCTCCTCTTAAAAATCCAGCACCTTCTCCATATTTAATGGCTCGTAATTCACCTTCTGTCATATACCTAAAACCAGCTGTTCCTCTAATAGGAGCGTCTCCACTAATTACACCTCGATTTGTCAATCCTAATGTTATACTTGTTGCTACACCCATAAGAAACACAGGGTTAGTCCACGCTTCTTTATTTTCTTGTTTAATTCCCTCCCCAATAAGTTTAGTATTACCAGTTTCTAAACCTGCTAATTTTTTAATCAAACTTTCTGGCGGTTTACCAAAATTATAAAAGCTCCGTGCTGCATGTCCATAAGTCTTATAGTTAGCTCTAAATTCACGTAAGTCTGTCGCTTGATTACTAATTACTAATGTCGGTTCTGAATATTCATCCTTTTCCAACCTTCCTTCCAAATCACCTCTTAACCATTTGTCATATACATAGTAACCAGCAATGGTTCTCTTTCCGTCATCCGTAGTTTCTATAACTGCTGATAGTTCAAATTGTCCGCCTAAAACTTGTCTTTGAGACTGAGGATATTCACTTAAACTTCCTCCTCTTTTAGGCTCTATGCCTTTACCAGCTGTTTCTGCTACATCATAGATCATAATCCCATTGCCTTTCTTTTCTTCCATCCCATCAGGATCGTTATAAACAACTGGATTGTTAGCACTGTAGCAGTATGGACTACGCCCCCCATACTTGCTCTATAAAGGGTCCACCGCCGTCCATCTCGCCAACCACGGTACATAATACCTCGCCCCATGATAATACAAACCACTTTCCTCATCTCTTTCTTTTCCAGTATTGCGGTATCTTTTAGCTACTGCCTTAATATTCGCATTCATTGCCTGATAACTCGTCGTTCCATAAGGATGATATTCCTCGTAAGAAATAATAGCCCCTGTTTCATCAAGTTCTAAACTAGCACTCTGCAAATGATTGCTGTAAATATATCTTTCCAAACTTTCCGCTGTCCCATTATCATCTGCCGCACTGCCATAGGTACGCTTTTCCAGCATAGCTATACGCCCGCTGTCGTCACACGTGCGCAGCCTCCTGTGCGTAAGCGTATCGTCAGTTGTCTCTTTTTTATTCCGCCATAGTGCGTTTGCAAAAGGACGAGTGACTCCTTTTCTATTTTCTTAACCTTATTTCACTAGCAGGCAACCCGAAGATTGCCTGCTTTTCTTATTTTAAAAAAACAAAACCTTGATTTTAGTCGGTTTTAGCTTGCTGTTTTTTAAAACCAACAGTTTGGAGACATTGCCCTTTCTTACTAAATTAAGATTTTGCTTTACATTGAAAAACAAATATTTAAACTAATTAAAACACCATAACAACACATTGGAAACATTACCCTACCAGGAAGGTTTATACATAAACCCTTTAAAAGTAACATTACCTACTTTTAAATTTATCTCCATTTTTCTGGAATATTTTTCAATTGTTTTTCCAAATCCCAACCATCGGGTTTCATTTTAGGATTACCCCATTTAGCTCCATTTCTAATCCAGTCTTCTCTATATTCAATTACTCCATCATAATGAGTATCCTGAATACCAAACTCAACGCTACAACAATTACATATGTCAAATGTTGCATCTAATTCATCATTCCATGTTGGTGTGCTATATTCCATACCACATACCCTACAAATATATTCTTTCATAATGATTAATTGTCTTTATTTTACCTAACTGTAAATTCGTTTCCTGGTTGCGCATTCCAGTAATCCTGATTAGTACGATATGTATGTCCTCTTGGATGTTGCGAACTTCTTGGATTGAGTTTAAAATATGTTTTAGGTGTGCCTCAGCGGAATAGCTACCGAAGATATTGTTTACTCTATCCCATATTCTAATCTCACCACTTCTTGTTACTTTAACTAACGCACCTTGAGGTATATTATCTAAAAAATTTTTAGCCGCTTTTGCATATTGTGTTGCATTTTGTAAGTTTGGAAATTCCGCCTTATGTAAATTCCAGTGGTGCAGAGCATTCCTTGCAGCACTTGTTTCTCTACCAATCGTCCAAAGCCCTCTACGTGGGTTACTAGTCACTAATCCGAAGACAACAGAAGTCGCCAATGCTTTCTTTCCATAATTATCCATTGACACTATAGCATCCCATATTTGCCCAATGTCAATATTTGATACGCTCTTCCAAATGTCTTTTGCCCAACCTTTAGGATTCCCAAGCATCTGCAAAGTGTCTTCACCAATACTGTTGAGCATTGACCACATATGATACTGCCAACCACCTTCATATTCCTGATATGTGAGATAATCTCTCATATAATACCATTCATGCATTCCTTTCGGGTCTACGTAGCCTCTTTGTTTTTCTTTATTTACATATCTGAATAAAGTATTACCATAGCCAATATACCCCTCTATTTGCCCTTTGTCATTCATTAAAGGAATAGCATTATCAGGAATAACTGTTTTATTTCCATCTGGTGCAATTCCAGACTGTCCTGCTGGATTGAACTTTTCATCTCTCCAGTTATCTTTATCACCCCCCCATTCCTGTACTATCTGTATCATTGATAGGATTACATTTAACGTAATGGTATGGCGACCAAGGAGTATATTCACTTTCTTTAGCATCCACCGCACTCCACCTCCCCAACCACGGCACATAATACCTTGCTCCATGATAGTACATTCCACTTTCTTCATCTCTTTCTTTCCCTGTATATCGATACCTTTTACCTACTGCCTTAACATTCGCATTATTGGCTTGATAAGAAGTCGTCCCATAAGGATGATACTCTTCATAACTTATAATTGCTCCATCTTCATCCAATTCCAAACTAGCACTTTGCAAATGGTTACTATAAACATATCTTTCCAAGCTTTCAGCTGTGTCATTATCATCCACAGCACTACCGAAGGTACGCTTTTCCAGCATTGCTATTCGTCCTATATCGTCATTGACATGCACCGTCGTCCGCTCCACTTTTGGCACTGAGCCTGTCGATTGTGTCAAAGAACTATTCTCGAATTTACGATATATTTCAAGATGAACACCTGTTTCTTAATATATTAAACTTTAAAACAGGTATAGCTGTTACACTTTGCTAGCAATGACAAAGTAAAAGATCCAGCTGCTAAAGCAATAAAAAATAATTGCGAAACTACAAGTCTCGCAGAGCGAGAGAACGGAATGAAGGAATAAAAAATTGGCAATGAGAGTGCCAACACTTTAAAAATAATAACCTGCTACCAATACAAGGTACCCTTATGTTCCAAATATAATTTACCTGTTCTAGTATCCATTATATTTTTAAAACCTGATTGGTTTAAATCCATCATTTGTGTTATAGGCAGCGTTTGCATATTTTCCAAATTGAGGACAAAAGCATCTTTATCATTATATACAAATACATCATTACCTAGAATTCCAATTTCTGATTTTGTTCCGCTTAAGTTTTTACTCCATAAGACTTTGCCGTTTTCCAAATCAACTATTTTAAATACCTCTCGATAGTAAGTATCTTTAATCTTCTTCATTTCATTTTCATTTTCGGAAGGGATTACATTGTTTGCACTTGATGAATGGACCACTAACTTATTTCCAATCATAAAAGTTTGTGTTATTGGTTCTTCATTAATAAAACTCCAAACCGACTTACCATTTTTTTTATTCAAACATTCAACTGCATTGTGATATTTAATAATGAAATAGCTACCGTAACTATAAAAATAAAATGCATCCGAAATGTTGTATTTTATGAACGGTAATTCTTTTTCCCATTTAACTTGACTCTTATCATCAATTGCGTATAGAGTAATGCTTTTTCTATCATTATTATTAAAATCAGGGTCATATCTAAACGTACCAGACAATAAATTTAATTTTGCATCAATTGGGTATGAAACTACACTTTGAAATACACTAAAACTGGAATTATGAAAAACTTTGCCTTCCAACTTATCTAAATCTACTATAGCAAAGCCATATACACTGCAAGTCATAAATAGCTGCTTGCCATTTGCATCAATAATGGCGGGGATGATATTGCCTTCACTAACAAATTCAATGTTTTTCACTTCCATATTTTCATTGAAAATATCAACCAAATAAATTTCCTCTTTCTGTAAGATATGAGTAAAAAAAAGTGTGCTATCATTAATCATTTCATACACTAAATCATAATAATGTTTTTTAGAGTCTTCTATCGTAGATATTAATTTTTCACTTTTAATATCAATTACAAATATCAGATTAGTGTAGTTATTCGATGTTCTTTCTTTATCTCGCATACCACTTGCTATGATTTTCCCATTTTTAATTTTATACGAACGATTAAAATAGAACATATCTTTCCCAATGATATTTTGTATATTTAGACTATTCGTCGCATAACTTTTTAATAACTGCTCCATCTCATTATTCTTTTTACTTTCTGATGAACATGACAATAAGCATATTGCCATTACCATTATTATATTTCTCATAATTAATACTTCATTTTTTCTTTGTAGTATTTCTGAATAGCTTTGTTTGCATCATCAATTTCCTTCCACCCTTTTTCAGAAACATTGATAACCTTATCTTTATGCATCTCAGGATATAACATTAACAAAGGAATATGCTTTCTTCCTAATGCACCAAAACTATTACTAAAATTATTATTATCTTTTGCTTTGTTAATACTAAAACCGAAAGTAGCAAAACTTGGAATAAATTTAGCTTGACCTAATTTAACTTGTGCATCTAATACATTTCCAAAAAAGCCTTCTTTTCTTGCTATAGCATTCAATACATCAAGAGCTTTAGTTCCTTCATACTTATCATAAACTACAGGGGCTACTTCTGTTACCTGTTCTTTTTCAATAAATAACACATCCCATTCGTACCATCCCTTTATAGTATTTTCAGGTAGTTTATCAAGAAAGAGTATATCCTGAAATTGCAAAATTGCAAAATTGGCAATATTTTGGTTTAATTCATTCAGTAACTTTCCAACTCCTGGACCAAATTCAGTTCCTAATGTTACATTTCCTTCTTGATATGCATCTGCAAGATCATCTACCAAATAAGCTGCACCTTTAGCCCATTGTGTGGAGTAACCTTTTGCATCAACCTGAATTTGAACCCAATGGTAATAATCTCTAACAATATTAAAGTTATATGTATTTATACGAGGAAGATTAGGATGATTACTTAGTAAATTGTAATGTATTCCAACAAGTTTATTTTGCATTCCATCCTTTGTTATTGTTTCCATTGCTTTTGACCATCTAGCATTTTTTCTATTCTATCCGACTCTAACCAAGCTCCGTCAGTACCATCCATAAGTGCATTATCTCCTTTAGCAGCTCTATATCCTTTTTCGTTTTTATATTCTTCATTCCCAGTTGGGTCATTATATTTTATAGGGTTGTTTGCACCATAACAATAAGGAGTTCGTCCAGCATATTTATCTTCCAACGCATCCACCGCCGTCCACCTCCCCAACCACGGTATATAATACCTCGCCCCATGATAATACAATCCGCTTTCCTCATCTCTTTCTTTTCCAGTGTAGCGGTATCTTTTGGCTACAGCATTAGTTGCGGATGCAGTTCATGGCTTTTTAACAAGCTCTATTTGCAACCAAACAGATGGTAGTCATAAAGACCTTTCAATTGATTATCCAATCTTTCTATTTTTCTTATGTCACGACAAATTTGTTTGTAATTTTCATACTCACTATTTATTCGTATTCGACTTTGATATGCCGCAATGTAGCTATTATCTATACGAATAGCATGTGAAAAATCCTTTAATGCCGATTCATAATCTTTAAGCAAAGCATATGTTGACCCACGCCGAAGAAAATAAGAAGCCTCTCGATCATTAATCGAAATAGCAATATTAAACTGTTTTAGTGCCTCTTTATAATTATCTAATATAACATTTACTCGACCTAAATTTACATATGCTTCGGGTTCTTTTGAGTTTATCTGTAAAACTTGATGGGCAACATCAGTAGCTTTATTATATTCTTGCATTTTTAATAAAATATCGCATTTTAGCAACAGTGATGAAATATTATCTTTATTATTAACTAATTCTCGATTTATATATGACAATGCAGTTTCTAAAGAATCGAATTCTACAAAGTATATGACCGCTAAATTAAAGTTTAAAAGAAGCAATGTTGAGTCAATTGAATATGCTTTATTAAAATAATGCATTGCCGCATAAAGATTACCAGTTTTATATAAAAGATCACCATAACTATTAAAAATACTTGGCGACTCATATCCCATTAACAATATTTTATTATAAGTTTCCTTTGCAGATAAATAATCATTTTTCATCTCTTCTATAAGAGATTTTAATTCTATAGCATTAATATCGCTTGCGTCTTTTTTCAATTGTTTCTTTACAAAAAAATAGGAAAGAGAATATTTCCCATTATTATAAGCATTACTGGCATGTTTCATCAAGTCAATCGACTTGCATGAGTTCAAAATCAATAAGGTAATTATTAAAATCGTAAAATAAATAATTTTATTTATTATTTTGCTCATAATCATAAATATAAAGGAGTGTATTTTTATTATCTTTGCCTGTATGAATCAAAAAAACATGAGAAGTTTGGCTTGTAGGTATGTTTTGCCTATTTACATCAATCCTTTTCTCTGATTCAATGTCACTATCACTTACAAATATCATCTTCAACCGACTTGTCAAATCTTTTATTTCCTCTAATTTAGTGTTTTTATTAAGTTGTTTTATATAGTTTTCAAAAGAGGGGTGCTTTTGCAAAGTGCTATCAATCAATTTCTGGTTTAATAATGAATGCAGAAAAATCATACTACTTTACTCTCTTAAATACTAGCAATTCAACTTGCTTATAAGCATCCTTTGATACAGGAGAATTAAAATAACATTCTATAATCATCTCCTCATCTTTGTCCATTATCATTGGCCTTAAAACCTCTTCTCGTGGATTTCCTATAAAATCAAAATAACATTTATAAAATGGAGGAAGGTCAATTGGTGCCGTGTATTCCAATTTCCAAGTACCACTTTTGCTGTAAATAAAAGGTACATCTTTTGAAAATTCAAAAGTACTGTCATTTTTTATTATCAATTGCAAATTCCGAATAGAATCAACATGCTCATACTCCCCTAATTTTGATTTTGTTAAGCTAATTTGATAAACACCTACATATTGTGGTATAACAAGAATGGTCTTACAAGATTGCATACACACCAATAGAATTATAGTTACTATTATATTCATTCTCATTTTGTCTATTTTATTTGATCAAGTGTTTTTTGTACATTTTCATATTTAGTATCCTCTGTTTTTCCATAAGGTATAAATAAATTAAAGGTCTGACTGATATTTCCGTAAGGCACTCTGTCATTTCCATTTCTCATGTAAGATTTTGGCCAAACCGATTCTGTAAAATCAATTTCTTTCCCAAGCGCTCCAGAGGTTAAGCTCGTAATATTAAATATGGAAATAGTTATGCCTCCTCTTTTTTCATCATTTTGCATCGTTATTGTTCCTGAACCAACAAGACCAGTAATGCTGAATAATGTACCCGTTTGTTTAAAGTCTTGTTTAAGCCCTTCACCACCAAATTCAAATTGTTTATTTATGATATCTTTTGTAGGATTTCCCAAAAATTGAATAAGTGCATCTTTGAGAATCATAGATTTATTCTCAATAAACTTATTGCTAATAATGCCATTTTCAGGAAAGATATAATTCTCTGGACCTAGCCCAGTAATAAAATTATTCATCAATGCAGCGACAACTCCTAACTCATAATTAGCAAATTTATTTGCGTTTGACTAATTAACAGTAAACATAGAATTAGTGTTTACATATAGGTTGTATTTCTGGGCAGAAGTAAAATCCGTATCAGTTACTTTTTTATTCGCATTTCTTATAGTGGTATTTCCTAATATTTTCGGAACATTCAAGCTGTTTACAGCAACATTTTTATCCTGTAATTCTGAATTTATCTTAAATACCGATGACTTCCCTGCCATCCTTGTAAAGCGTTGAGCAACAGTATCATTTAAGGCATTGATGGCTTTGTTATAGCCTTGGCGTACAGAATTTGTCATTCTGTTCCATTCACCAAGGTATTTCCTTGTTTCAGTAGTATTGCCATCAACCCATAATTCCTACTTATCTTCTGATAATTTTGTATAATTATGCAACCTTACATCAAATAAAAAACACCCTAATCCATAATCCCGATCTTCTAATTCCAACTTATACATGCAAGGATGAAGGTTTTTATTTTTGTTGAAAAAATCGTTTGAATATTCTAATTCACAATATTGGTACTGTAAGTTTGTTATTCCCCAGGTGGAATCTAAATGCCATCTATATTTAATATTTTCAATCATTTTAAAACCAGGAAGAGTTTCTTCTATTTCATAAAGCAAATTATTATATCCATCAGTACCGGCTATAATTCTAAAAGATGCTTGATTTAAGCTTTCTAATACGCCTATAGTACTATCAAGACAAGGTTGGAAAAACCAAGTATAATCCAAATAAATAAGATACCCTTTGTTTTTAATGATATGCATAGCGTAACATTGATTATAAGTTATACAAACTGTTGTTAATGCAATAATAGAGATTATTCTTTTCATGTTTAAGGTTTTCTGGGATCTTTTGTGCCTGAATTAATATACATAGGATTTGTCATTGTCCCTACTTGTTTATTAATAGTAATGTCTACTATGGGTTTTGTTGGCGGAATTGCAGAAATATCCCTGTTATTAGCAGTATCTACTACTCTTCCCATAAAAAAGCTGTTTGCGTTTTTCTCTTTGAATATTCCGAATGCCTTTTGGGTCAAATTATCAATGTGTATTTGCGAAAAAAGAGAAAAATCTCCTGTACTCATTATGTCTCCTTCCCATCCGGTATGGCTTATAGATTCCCCACCTGTATAATCAATTTTCCCATTATCATATACTTTCATGTAAGAAGCATCCGTATATCTATCGCCTAAGCCAAATAAGTGAAACGTTTCGTGAACCGCAGTTGCTCCACTATCACCACTATATAACCAAGCTATATTACCAGTAGAACGATCACCCGTGGATTGCTTAAAAGTTTGATTAGGATAGTATGGAGAAGGTATTTCTTTATAAGGAGAAGCTTTATAATTAATGCCATGCTTGCCAGCTTCCGCTCTTCCAATTTCATTTTTTACTATTAGTAAGTTTTCTCCTGATAATTCATTTGTAGCATTAGTAATTCTGTCAAAATCTTCTTGTGTAGCTTCATTGAAAACCATTTTAATTTCAACATCCCATTCTTTCATAAGATTTCCTTCCTTATCTACCTCTTTGTAAACTCGATCTTGTAATGCTTTTTGTGCAAAGTCATCAAATGCTTTTTGAAAATCATTAGCTAATTGATTTGAATTTTCTCCATATATATACACTGTTGAACTAAATATAATTTTGTTACCTTGAATTGTTACCTCAACTTCATTACCATCATCATCCTTATAAATAACTGGGTTATTCAAACAATAATTATACGGACTCATCCCTGCATATTTGCTTTCCAAAGGATCCACCGCCGTCCACCTCGCCAACCAAGGCGCATAATACCGCGCTCCATGATAATACAAACCACTTTCTTCATCCCTTTCTTTCCCTGTATATCGATATCTTTTAGCTATTGCCTTAATATCTGAATTATTTGCTTGATAAGAAGTCGTTCCATAAGGATGATACTCTTCATAACTTATAATTGCTCCATTTTCATCTAATTCTAAACTTGCACTTTGCAAGTGATTAGAATAAATATATCTTATCAGATCTTCTTCCGTACCATTATCATCTGCAGCACTGCCAAAAGTACGCTTTTCCAACATCGCAATCCTACCCGTATCGTCACTGATATGCACTGTCTGCCTTTCAATCTTCAAAGAACCTCCTTCAAATTTACGATATATTTCAAAGTTTCCTAAATAAATTCGCTCCTCTTTTATAATCCTTTTATCCGTGAATTTTCGAATCCGTTCGCCACTAGCATACTGATAATATGTTGGTTCACTTCCTTTTATTATTGATTTCAACTCATTTTGAGCATTCCAATTCATCGCAGAAAGGTGCGGCATTGCCGTCATATTGCCTCTGGCATCATAGTTGTAAGTGTAGGTATTAGCACCTATAGTGTTACTTAGCAACCTATTACTATTCGTTTCTATCTCATAAAGTCGTGTATAACTACCGACATTAGCTATATGCTGTAAGCTCAAAATGTTTCCTACGGCATCGTAAGTGTATTTCTGGATATAATTTTGCACGGCATTTCCATCACCTTTGTGGCTGGTCTGCCTAACTCCATCATTCCAATTATCTTCACTTCCAAAATCTGGTGTGCTGATTAATTCTCGTCCTTTCGCTTCTGATAATCTATATATGGAATCATAAGTAAACTTTTGGGTAGGTGCGATTACTGCATTATTGAAAAACAACGTCTGCTGCGCATTATCTTGGATCTCTGTAATATTTCCTACTGGGTCGAACCAATAATTTAAATCTTGCAAAAGACCGTTATAATGCAAGTTAGAGTAAACCTTTCAAAGAACTTTTTTCATTACAAATCTAAAACTTTTTTTGTTTACCAACTCTTTGAAATATTACCGAACAAGGTAGCAGGACGAAATATATTTTGTCCTCTTTTTGTTGGGAATTCCAAAGCTACTTGTATTGCAAAATAGTAAACAAAAACCAAGTAATTACAAAAGGAAGAAAATCATTATAAAACAAATTAGTGTCAATGGCATTTTTCATAAATCCAGTTAATAGGATATAAAGAGGAAACAATAGAGAGCAGAAAACCAAAATATTTTTTAACTCAATCTTAAATATCAAATAGCACCCAAATAAAATCAGTGATAGTACCAAAACTCTAATTAATCCCAAAATCCCACTTAAAAAAAGAATTTTATTAACTTCAAGTTCTATTAAGTTTAATTTAATTATTATGTACAGAACATAATCTAACAGTATAAACAAAACAATACTTCTCATAATCTTATTTAATTAGAAATTTTAGGGAATTTTATTTTCATAAACTCAAGTTTTCTCTCTTTTTGATGTTTTATCACTTTCTTATGGGTAGGCTTATGTCTATTAGGATAAAGCATTAATAAAGGAAAATCAATCCTATATTGGTCATCCATTACAGAAGCTTCCATTGCGGGAATTTCTCCAAAAATCTCTAAGTATATACTAACCGTAGAGTTAATGAGTCTATCTGTAACAGCTTTTTGAGAAATAATATTTAAAAAATCAATCGCTCTTGGATAGTTTTCCTGATATTTTTTATAGACAGGGGGGGCTACTTTTCCTTGTTCAACTTCAATAAATTCTTTATCCCATAAATAAGCCTCTGCCCCAATTATAGGAATTTGCTCTCCTCTATCAACTAAAAGTTCTTTAAACTTATGAATTGCAAAATTTGCAATATTCAAATTAAGCTCTTTCATTAAATCATTAAATCCAGCAGGAAGGAAATATGAAAAATTATCAATTATAGGTAGTTCGCTTACTAATAAGTCAGCTCCCATCATCCATCTCACATCGTGTCCTTGATTTTTAGCTTCCTTCCTAACCCATTTATACAAATCTCGTATTTGTTCAAAAGGGGCATATTGTCCTTCTTTCTCATTTTTGATATTATGCCAATTGGCAGCATCCCAAACTGCTGAATTACTTGTTCTATCGGACTTTAACCAATGTCCTTGTTCTCCAATTTTGTTTTTAGCTAATACCTCTTGTTTGTTTTGCTGTTGATAAGTCTTATAATCATCATAACTTTTAAATTCTTTCTCTCCATTTGGGTCTATTTTGTTCGTAGGATTATTAGCACAATAAGAATAAGGAGAAGCCGTAAGCTCTGTATAACTTCGTTCCTTATTTCTTTCTGGGTTTCCTTTTTCAATGTTATAACTTTCGCTATTGATAGGATCGAGACTCACCCACCTCGCCAACCACGGCACATAATACCTAGCCCCATGATAATACAATCCACTTTCCTCATCCCGCTCCTTACCTGTGTAACGATATCTTTTCGCTATTGCCTTAATATCTGAATTATTTGCTTGATAAGAAGTCGTTCCATAAGGATGATACTCTTCATAACTTATAATTGCTCCAGTTTCATCAAGTTCTAAACTTGCACTTTGCAAATGGTTACTATAAACATATCTTTCCAAGCTTTCAACTGTGCCATTATCATCTACAGCACTACCGAAGGTACGCTTTTCTAGCATTGCTATTCGTCCTGTATCGTCATTGACATGTACGGTCTGTCTTTCAATCTTCAAAGAACCTCCTTCAAATTTACGATATATTTCAAAATTTCCTAAATATATCCGCTCTTCTTTTATAGTCCCTTTATCCGTTAATTTGCGAACCCGATCGCCATTACTATATTGATAATAGGTTGCCTCACTTCCTTTCATTATCGATTTCAATTCATTTTGAGTATTCCAGTTTATTGCAGTCATATTATTGGGAACATCATGAGTATAATAATATGTATAAACATCTATTGTCTTTAAGGCACCATCTTGCTCTGGATTAGAACGATAAGAGTTTAATGGAAAATTATTACCTTTACTTTCTTCTGTCATGGTGTCATATTGGAATAAGAAATATAAAGATATATATTAAAATTAAATAAAGCAAATAAGAAATAAAATGGAAAAGAAGTGCTGTTTTTAGAAAGGACTGTTTTTAAACAAAGGATATTATTGATATCATCAATAAAAGTTTATAAAACGTATAATTGTTCTTTTGGTCATAATTCAAATATTATCATTTAGGGTGGATATAATTTGTCTCAAAAAAGATTGATATTTCATTTTTTTCTTTTAATAGAAAAGTTGTTCAGAGTATGAGCAGGAAAGGGGACTGTTGGGATAACGCCGTAGCTGAAAGTTTTTTTAAGACAATCAAAAATGAATGGTTATATCGCTTTAAATATAAGTCATACAGCCAATTATATGATTCTTTGGCAGATTATATAAATTGGTATAACACAAAAAGAATACATTCATCTTTAGGGTATCTTTCCCCCCTAGAAATGGAAATCAAGTTAAGAGGAAAAGTTAAAAAAGTGGCCTGAAAAAAATTGTCTCAAAATTAGTAGGAATTCCATGCTTTTGTACTTCTCTTGATTTTTCAATTTGTTCTAAATAATATAGATAGGCAGATTCGAATTTTTCTAACATTGTATTCATTATGTTTAATGTTATTTTATATTTTTATAAATCTTTGGTGGTGCTACTAAAGACGCATTGAAATAAATTGTTGATAAACCCGGGAATCCGTAACTTCTTCCTTTTCTACCTTCGTCTTTAGTATACCACATATTATTCGCCCTTGCCGCATTAAAGATTGTACCACCTTTATGCCCTGACAATGTACTATAGTTATATGGTGTAGTATCAAAAAGAGCAGCAACTGTACTATTGACATGGTATTCGACTATTAGATTGTATGCACCTTCATTAATGAAGCTTGTATTTTCCATTAATTATCTTCTAGACTTTCAATCCATTTATAAAAATACTCCTCTTGCTCTTTAACTGTAGTTACTTCCTTTGAACTATTAATTCTATCAAATATATTTACAGTTTTGGTAGCTGGTTTACCTAACTCTAATTCGTAGGCATTAAATGTGTTATATTGCATTCCAGAAGGATATACATTATATCTGCTCCCATTGACAAGAATATAATAACCTTTTAATTCTAACTCCTGTCTAATCTTTGCTAATGCAGAGAATGGATATTCATCACTAGCCTCTATGCAAAAAGCGTCATTTGCAACTATAATTTCAATACTACTTCCTCTATCATTGATAGTCATATTTGCTTCGATTGTTTTGGCGCTATCTTTTGATATTAATATGATATTTTCCATAATAAACATTTTACCTTGTACTTTTTAATGGCATAACAAATCTAATATCCATTATTGGAATAAATTTTGGTACAGCTACCTCTTGCTGTAAAGGAAATGGAGAGGATGCTCCTAATTCAGCGTTTACATCTATACCTGTAGGTTGATTCTTAATTATATATAGAAACCCATCTCTTCTTCCCTTCCAAAGTTCTTCCATTACAACAGTAGGTGATTTTGAAGTTGAGATGTAAGCACTTGTTTTATTCTTGATAGAAATTCCAGTTGCATGATGCATTAAATTATAGTTTTCCCCCCATGCTCTAAATCCACCTTCCTTTATTATTTCATCAGGACTTCTTGTATCAAATCTATATAAAAAATTCTCTAGAGGTGGTGGCTCAGGTACAGTAGTCGTAACAGGTATTGCCGGAGCCCAAGGAACAGCAATATCTTGAGGCTTAGTCATTGAAACATATCCTGACTTCGCGTCTAACAGTATCAGTCCAGACAAAATGGTAGTACCTAAACCAACCACTAACCCTCCAACATCTGCAGGACCAGGCTCCGGACCATCTGCCAATGCCGTTTGTCCAGCAGTTGTCCACCCTGCTAACATAAATGCTCCTGCCTCAGATGTATTTAGCTTATAAGGTATTGTATTACCGTCATAGGATATACCATGTTTCTTATCAGAAGTATAATAACCTACAAACTTATTATTTAAGTCAAAAGAAGCATGATAATCAAGTCCTTCGAGTTGCCAAGATAAAACTGCACCTACAGGTAAAGAAATATCCTTTCCGCTTAACATATACTCACCTGTTTCTGAAACAGTATCTGTAATAGTAGAGCCTTTAGGTAGGCGTATTCTGCCTCCATCAGGAGTTAAATGACCATGCTCTCTTTGCTCATAAGGATTGAATGTATAAACATAAGTATTATCTACAGTTGATGGTGCAGCCATTGGTGGATACCAATTCTTATCCCCATCTCCTGGCTGTCTCCCACTCAAATCATTCCATACCACAGGATTATTAAAAGAGTAGTTGTAAGGACTCATTCCTGCGTATTTTGCTTCCATTGGGTCTATGGCCGTCCACCTTGCCAACCAAGGTATATAATACCTTGCTCCGTGATAATACAATCCGCTTTCCTCGTCTCTTTCTTTTCCTGTATATCGATACCGTTTAGCTACTGCCTTAATATCTGAATTATTCGCTTGATACGAAGTTGTTCCATAAGGATGGTATTCTTCATAACTTATAATTGCACCACCCTCATCCAATTCTAAACTAGCAGATTGAAGATGATTTGAATAAATATATCTTGTCAACTCTTCAGCTGTGTCATTATCATCACCGGCACTGCCATAAGTACGTTTTTCCAGCATTGCTATTCGTCCTATATCGTCATTGACATGTACCGTCTGCCTTTCAATCTTCAAAGAACCTGACTCAAATTTACGATATATTTCAAGATGAACACCTGTTTCTTAATATATTAAACTTTAAAACAGGTATAGCTGTTACACTTTGCTAGCAATGACAAAGCAAAATATCATTGTTATAAGCAATAAAAAATAGTTGCGAAACTACAAGTCTCGCAGAGCGAGGTAACACCACGCATCTGAAACATTATCCTCAATTCTGGCTCCAATAATTGATTATATAACACCACTCTTGGGCTTTAGAATCAGGATTATGACCTTCATCAATACCCTTTCCTCTAACTTTAAACCAAACATATATCCTATTTTTTTCTGCTTGGGTAGTGTTTTGATTAAAATAATTATATCTCATATTGTCTAACTCTTCAGAATTCGTCTTTTTACAATAATAGTAATGTATTATTTTATACCCGAAATTATAAAATAACAATACAACAAAAAGAAAAATAATTAATTTAATATTTAATCGTACCCGGACCAAATTGCATTCCATTCTTATTCTTATTTTGGGGCTTTGTTTTTTGTAATTCTATAGATTCTGGTTTTTGGGTTTCCGTATCTTTTCTTAAACACTCTACTTCAGTTTGACCTAAATTACCTGCACAATTTCTTTCATTTATTATTTCTTTGTGAGATCCTAAATATTCAATTTCATATTCTTTAATTAAATATATTGACAACCTATACAATGATTCTCTCATTTCTTTTGTTACATATCCATCAGAAAAATCGAAAAGAATTCCTTTATCTTCTGTATCTAAATCTGCTAACAAAACTATTCCTATTTTTCCAGTATTTGCAGATTTTACATGCGAACCAACAATATCAATTGGACGACCTTCATATATTTTTCCATATCTGTCAATTGCGAAGTGGTAACCTATATCTGCAGCATTAAGCGCACCATCCATATGCTCATTTTGAACGGATTGTACTGTAGGATAGTCTACTGAATTACCAGAATGGTGTATTACTATTGTATTATAATAGTCTTTTAGTGGAATTTCAATACTTTCATAATTACGCCCTAGTTCAATAATTGGTTCTCGAGCATTCCATTCATCTCTCTTAATAATTTCTTCAATCTTTAATGGGTGTAATTTTGTATGATCAAAAAATACATCTTCTATAATAACTCTTCTATTAACTCTTAATTTATCTACCACAATTGGTGTATTAATTCCTTCATACGGTACTTGCTCTCCGTTTGGATCAGTAAACCTTACAGGATTATCATAGCAGTACTCATAAGGAGATGCAGACAACTCTGTGTGCGTTCGTTTTAAATTCCTGTCGGGTTCTCCTCTTGTCAAGTTATACCACTCACTATTAATCGGGTCTGGGCTGACCCAACGGCAGAGCCAACTTGCATAATACCTTGCACCATGGTAATACAAACCACTTTCTTCGTCCCCCTCTTTGCCTGTGTATCTGTATCGCTTCGCAACGGCATGGATACTTGCATTCATAGCTTGATAGGAAGTAGTGCCATAAGGATGATACTCTTCGTAAGAGATCACTTCACCTGTTTCATCCAGTTCTAAACTAGCACTTTGCAAGTGATTGCTATAAATGTAACGTGTCAGTTCTTCGGCTGTGCCGTGATCATCGCCTTCATTGCCAAATGTTCGTTTTTCCAACATCGCTATACGTCCCGTATCATCACTTACATGTACCGTCGTTCTCTTGCAAAAAAGGACGAGTGACTCCAATTCCTTTCTGTTACATTCTTGATCTTCAAAGAACTACTTCTAATGGGCAATTATTTGACAATTGCAAAAAAAATACCAATATTTTACAATCATGAACTTTGATACACTACCCAATTTGGCTAAAATATTTTTTTAGCCAAGGAACCCAGTCAGAAGAAGTTATTCCAAGAAAAAAAAAGACAAACGACCCAATAATATACAGCCACAGATAAAAATTTTTTCTTCTTTTTTCATGCTTAGACATTTGTTCTAATTTTTTCATGCCTTCCAGTATCCTTTCATTATTACTGCGCAAATACAAATACATGATTAAAGAAGTTGGAATTAACAATATAACAAACATAATTTCCTGTATATTTTTAACTAAATTCGCTGATACATAATTTGAAAAAAACTCTGAAAGGATTAATAATAGAGGCATTAAATGAACAAATAATATAGCAGAAAATAACGGAGATATACTAAAATTGTTATCATTATTGTTTATTTTCTTAATTCTAAAATACAAATAAATGAATATATTCAACATGTTTTAATGAATAAAAGTTACCATTGCATAGTTCCCGACATATCCCAGATTGTGTAAGCCAGCCCTCCAAATAAAACAAATGGATTAGAGGCTTTCCCTACCATAAGTACAATATCTAAAGCTACTTTACCTCCATTAATTACAGCATTTGCGTAATCCTTATTTCGATAAGCTTCTAAAGCTTTATTACCATGTTCATAAACAGAAGTAAACCCTAAGGCTCTACCTGCCCACTTAAATGTAGAATGATACCGTCCCAAAAAGTGTGTCTGTAAATAAAAACAATCATCTCAATGTTATAAATTAGAAGTTCTGAAAAACTTTAAAAAACAAAAGAGATGATTGA
>SMER01000023.1_pt1 | contig 39954 bp, 29 predicted proteins | sample 2456411 | NCBI WGS metagenome assembly SMER01 (sample SAMN10132597, study PRJNA489261) | soil metagenome | isolation source: day1 antibiotic-silt loam soil ammended with raw manure from dairy cow... | place: USA | collected 2015-05-01 | reverse complement strand
AGATATTCTCTTAGCAACATGCCAAGATTCTCGTCATCTTCGCATAAAAATAATTTTAATTTTTCTTCCATATCAATTTTGTGTTATTAAGGGTAAACTTATTATAAATTTCGTTCCTTTACCTAAGTCGCTTTCTGCGCGAATAGTTCCTTTGTGATCGCTTACTATTTTATGTACGTAAGCCAATCCTAATCCAAATCCTTTTACATCATGTACGTTTCCAGTAGGTATTCTATAGAATCTATCAAATACTTTCTTTACGTACTCTTTCTTTATTCCAATTCCGTTATCTTCAATAGAGATAAATAGTTTTCCGGTGTCATTCCAAGTCCTCATCATCAATTCAAGCGGAGTATCTTCTTTTCTATACTTTAGTGCATTGTCCAATAAATTAAATAGTACATTGGTAAAATGCATTTCGTCTATTCTTACTGTATCTTCTTCGGCTTGTAGATCAATGTCTAGCGTGCCTCCAAACTTTTCAACTTTCAATACATGCGTGTTAGCTACACTAACTATTAAATCATTTGCATCTTTCTCTTTTAGTTTCAATGTAGCTCTTTGTTTATCGAAGAGTGACATTTGTAACACTTTCTCAACCTGAAAGCTCAATCGCTTTGTTTCGTCGTTTATTACCGCCGATACATGTTTAAAAACCTCTGGCGATTTTGCAATCGATGAATCTTTAAGCATCTGTGCAGCCAACGATATGGTTGAAACAGGAGTTTTTAATTCATGCGTCATGTTATTAATAAAATCATTTTTCATTTCAGACAAACGCTTTTGTCTAAAAAGAGAGATAATTGTAAATGTAAAAGTCACCAATAGTATAAACGTAAATATTAATGATGGAATTACAAATGTAAGTTCACTAAAAACATGTTCCTCTTTTGTTGGGAAATAAACCCTCAAGTAATTTAATTTTGACGGAGGGTCGTTTGGAAAAAGTACTTGTGTAAAAACTTCTTTATCAATTTTATCAGGATATCCAGGAGAGGAATACACCACTTTGTTGTTTGGATTTACTACCTGAAAACTGAATGGTACACTTAAACCGGCGTTGCTTAATAATTCTGATCGAATATATGCATTTACTTTACGAAAATCTACACGTTCCTCAATAGGCTTTGTGCTTGCACGATTCATAATTTTTAATATCACTTCGTTTTGCAGTGCTTTTTCGTGCAAATAACGCTTTGAAAAGGCTTGTTGCAACTCATACGAAGTTTTAGATATTGTATTTTGTCCGTGGCCAGGTGATAAAAACACACCGTGTTGAGGTATATCTGTAGTCTCCGTTGTTATGTTGTAATCTATTGTAGTTTCACTTCCATCAGGATTTGTTGTTGTCCATTGTTCTGTTTGTTTTGTAACAGAAGTTGGTGAACTTCCTTGTTGTGGTTGGTTATACTTAGAATACTTTCCTTCTGATTCTGCAATATCTTCTTCAATAAACTGTAGTGTTTGATCGAACTCTAAGTTTTGTGAAACTTGATATAAGCTTCTTTTTACAGATTCATCAAAATGCTCTTTTCTAGTTTCTAGTGTAACCTGTATATACTTTACTTGAAGAAATAATAATGCAATAAATGCAATAATCATTACACCGGCAAGTATCCAAATAGTCGATTTTTTCATACTTTACTTATTTACTTACCATTTTGTTTTACAAAAAAATATTTTAAAGAACGCTTCATGTCATTCAAATTAACAAATGAGTTGAACAAAAGTTTAACATTTATCATAAAATTATTACAATGGGGGGATTCTTTTCCAAAAAACGCTATATTTATGGTTCTTTTTCAGATTTAAATTGACCATTTACGACTTCCGTTCCTCTTTTTCTATATAAATTTGAAATTCTAATAAACGCACTGTTTTATTTCTGGATTAAACTTCACTTTTTTGAAATTTACTTCCAACTTCAAAATTAGTAATAATAGTTTGATTTCTTCCCCTATAATTCCATTAAAGTTAAAATCGACACTTTTCTCCTTTATATTTATTAAATATGGCAGTCGTATCGTACTAGTAATATGAATACTGTAAATTTTCTTGATATAATGAGCAAGATATCATTTATATTTATAAATTTGTGTATACCTATTTTTACATCATTTGAAAATATGCTAGATAAACACACGCAAACCGTTAGTTTCAATGATATTGAAACAGCATTTAAAGGTAAATCAAATAATGATTTACGAGAAATGCACCTTTTATTTAAAGTTATGAACAGCCCTACTTGGGTTAGTTTAGGTAAAAAACTAGTGAATTTTGCTTTTGCCATTCATTTCCCAGTCGAATGGATAGTGAAAAGAACTATTTATAAACATTTTTGTGGAGGAGTATCTATAAAGGATAGTTCTAAGCTTATCGATAAACTAGATGAGAGGCAAGTTGGTACTATCCTAGATTATGCTGTAGAGGGCGAAGAGAGCGAAGAAATGTTTGATGCAACCTACAAAGAGTTGCTAAATGTCATCAAATTCTCTCACAAAAATAAAAAAACACCATTCAGTGCTTTTAAGTTAACTGGAATAGGGTCTTTTGACTTAATGGCAAAAATAAGCAATAATGAGCCTTTAAGCGTGTTGGAGACTGAAAAGCATGAGTCGCTATTGAAAAGGATAGATGGTATTTGCCAGTTGAGCCATAAATTAGATGTTCCTGTACTTATAGATGCAGAACAATCTTGGATACAGCCAATGCTTGACAGCGTTGTTTTGGACATGATGCGCAAATACAACAAAGAAAAAGCCATTGTTCAAAATACTTATCAAATGTATCGACATGATAGGCTTGAAGTTATTAAAGAACATCATGCTATTGCTAAAGCAGAAGGCTTTTACCTAGGTCTCAAAATTGTACGGGGTGCTTACATGGAGGTAGAGCGCGAACGTGCAAAAGAGATGGGTTATCCCTCACCAATTCAACCAAACAAAGAGGCTACTGATAAAGACTTTGATGCTATAATTCATTACTTTGTTGAGAATGTTGATACAATTTCTTTTATGGTAGCCACGCACAATGAGAAGAGTACGCAACTATTGGCAACTTTAATTGAAGAACACGGCTTGTTACATAATCACCATCACATTTATTTTTCACAACTATATGGTATGAGCGATCATATAACCTATAATTTAGCAACTATGGGTTATAATGTTGCAAAATATGTGCCCTATGGCAAAGTGAAAACAATGATACCTTATTTAATTCGTAGAGCAGAAGAAAATAGTTCTGTTACTGGGCAGTCTAGCAGGGAGTTATCGATGATAAAGCAAGAGTTGAAAAGAAGAAAAACTAAGACTTAGAGATATTAGTCTATAATAAAGAAGTCCGAAAGAGTAATCTTCCGGACTTCTTTTATAATAGTATTTATTGTCATCTCTATTTTACTTCCCAAATGTTTCCAGAGTTCATAATAAACTCTTCAAAAGTGGGTTTTGGTGTTTTGGCTTGAACTTCTTTTATTTGTCTTTCTTGCTCTACTTCATAGGTAGGACCTTCTACATCGCGTATAACTCCCAATGCTACAGGAAGAGCATGGTTCTCGTCTGCTCCCATAAGAGCTAACTTTTCGTGCAATGTATCGTTCTCTATAGTAGTATCGTGTACAAGCACATCGTCAAGCGTGTAGCCATCCTCGCCAATAGTTACGGCCTTCAGGTTCCAACCATCAATTACAATACCTTTATCGTCATTGTCTCCAAAAATCATTTTCTCGCCATGTTCTAGCAATATTGTATTTTCTTTTCGCCACGATCTGTTAGAAAATTTATTGTGAATACCGTCATTGAAGATTACACAGTTTTGCAATACCTCAACAACTGCTGCTCCTTTATGCTTAGATGCCGATACTAGGGTGTTTGTTAGGTTCTTTAAATCTACATCAATAGCTCTGCCGAAGAATTTTCCGCGTGCACCAAAACAAAGTTCAGCTGGTCTGAAGGGATCTTCAACTGTTCCGTAAGGAGCAGACTTAGTTACAAATCCTCTCTCCGAAGTGGGAGAAAACTGTCCTTTAGTCAAACCATATATTTTGTTGTTGAATAGTATTATCGTTAAATCAACGTTTCTGCGAATGGTATGAATAAAATGATTACCGCCAATAGCTAACGAGTCGCCATCTCCTGTCGATACCCACACACTAAGTTTCGGATTTGCCACTTTTATTCCCGTAGCAATAGGCAGTGCGCGTCCATGAATACTATGTATACCATAGGTATTCATATAATAGGTAAGTCTTGAAGAACAGCCAATTCCTGATACCATAACTGTATTGTCAGGTTCTAAGTTTAGTTCTGCCATTGCTCTGTGTATGCAGTTTAGCACAGCATGGTCGCCACATCCAGGACACCACTTAACACTGTTAATACTTTTGTAGTCTTTAGGTACGTATGTCAAGGTTTCAGCTTTTATATCTAATGTTTTTCCCATGATTATGCCTCCTCTTCAATAATGTTTATAAACTCTTCAATCAATCGCCATACTAAGAAAGGTTGGCCTGTGATACGATTGTATTTGTGAATGTTAAGCCCTTTTATTTTACTATCTAAATAATTTGCAAACTGACCTAAGTTTTGTTCTGCAACAATAATTCGTGAATATTTACTCAATACTTCCTCTGTATTCTTGGGTAGTGGAGATATAAACTTGAATTGTGTGAATGCAACTTTGTGTCCTTGCTCTCTTATTCCTCTATAAGCTTCTAATAGATGCCCGAATGTGCCACCCCATCCAACAATAATTGTGTCGGCTTCTTCGTCGCCAATTACCTCAAGGTCTGGAATGTAGTTGGCAATTAAATCAATCTTTGCTTGGCGGGTTTCAACCATTAGTTGGTGATTATCACCATCAGATGAAATACCACCTGTTACAGCATCTTTCTCTAGTCCACCAACACGATGAGCATAGCCTGCCTTGCCTGGAAAGGCCCAATATCTTGCTTTTGTTTCTTCGTTGCGTAGATAAGGCATCCATTTTTTGTCGCCTTTATAGTTTTCTACATAGTTTGGTTTAATATCGGGATACTCACTCATCTTTGGTATTTTCCAAGAAGAAGATCCATTAGCAATGTATCCATCAGTTAATAAAACTACAGGAGTTATATGCTCTAATGCCAATTTGGTAGCCCAAAAAGCACTGTCGAAACAATCGGTTGGAGAGAGAGCTGCAATTACTACAACAGGACTCTCGCCATTGCGACCGTATAAAGCTTGATTTAAATCAGACTGTTCACTCTTTGTAGGCAATCCAGTTGAGGGTCCACCGCGTTGAACATCTATTACTACAAGCGGAACTTCTGTCATAATAGCTAGTCCAAGGGCCTCGCCCTTAAGCGCTAGTCCGGGTCCAGATGTTGTGGTAACGCCCAATTGGCCAGAAAAGCTTGCACCAAATGCTGCACATATACCAGCAATTTCATCTTCCATTTGAAGAGCTTTCACACCAAATTCTTTTCGCTTTGCTAGTTCATGCAAAATGTCTGTAGCGGGTGTAATAGGGTAGCTTCCCAAAAGTAAGTTTACATTTGCTTTCTCTGCACCAGCAATTAGCCCGTATGCAGTAGCTAAGTTACCATTTATATCTGTGTAGAAACCTTTTTCAGGTTCTAGTGCTTCTATTCTATAAGTTGAGACAGTGAGGTGTCTGTTGTTTCCAAAGTTGTAGCCATCGTTCAAAACCTTAATGTTGGCTTCAACTAGTTTTGGATTCTTCAAGAATTTTTTCTCCAATAGACTGTCTGCAATTTCTACAGGGCGGTTAAATAACCAGCAAACCAATCCTAAGGCAAACATGTTTTTGCTTCGTAATATATCTTTGTTGTCCAATCCCATCTCTTTAAGACTCTCTTTGGTCATAGTAGTAATTGAAACAGGAACTAATTGCAGTTCATTCATGCCCAGTTCTTTGAAAGGGTCATCGGTAGTAAAGGCTGCTTTTTCTAAATCTCGTTTAGTAAAAGAGTCTGTATCGAATATTACGATTGAGTCTTTTCTAAGGTGATGCGCATTTACTTTTAGTGCAGCTGGATTCATTGCAATCAGCACATCGGTTAAGTCACCCGCAGTGTGAATGTTTTTTTTACCTATGCGTACTTGAAATCCCGATACACCACTTAGTGTTCCTTGTGGCGCTCTAATTTCTGATGGGTAATCGGGGAAAGTGGCAATTTCGTTCCCGAATATTGCTGACAGAGTAGAAAACAATGTGCCCGAAAGCTGCATTCCATCACCTGAGTCACCCGAAAGTCTAATTGTTACTTGTGTTAAGTCTTTAACTACAGTTGTTTGATCCATATTTTTTGTTGGATTATATATTAAGGCAATATGTAATTTAGGTTTAATTCTTACGGTGTTATATTTAAAAAAAAGGTTCTACACAAAGGAATGAAAGTATTTACTAATTTACAAATAGTTTTACATGAAAAAGAGACCAATACAGTGTTGAAATAGTATATAAATAGTTATTTAACTATCAACTTTTATTCCACTCTCTTAATGCGTGCTCCCAATTTATTTAAACGTACTTCTATATCTTCATATCCTCTGTCTATTTGCTCAATATTGTGGATCTCGCTTTTTCCTTCGGCACCCATTGCAGCAATAAGTAAAGATATACCGGCTCGTATATCGGGCGAGGACATTGTCATTCCTTTTAGCTTAAATCTATCACCCATACCAATAACTGTGGCACGATGTGGATCGCACAATATAATCTGTGCACCCATATCTATTAATTTGTCTACAAAGAAGAGGCGACTCTCAAACATTTTTTGATGTATTAAAACACAACCCTCTGCTTTTGTTGCTAACACAAGTAATACGCTCAATAGGTCAGGCGTTAGGCCAGGCCAAGGTGCATCGGCAATGGTAAGAATTGAGCCATCTAAAAACGACTCGATGGTGTATTTATCATGTTTAGGCACTAATATATCTTTTCCCTTTTGTTCAACGGTGATTCCTAATCTAGAAAATGTTTGAGGAATGATACCTAAGTCGGCCAAAGAAGCGTTCTTTATTGTAATTTCAGAGCCAGTCATGGCAGCTATTCCAATGAAACTACCAATTTCTATCATGTCGGGTAGCAATGTGTGATTGCAACCTGACAATTGTTTCACTCCTTTTATACACAATAGGTTTGAACCAATTCCTTCTATCTTTGCACCCATTCTTACAAGCATTTTGGTTAGTTGCTCTACATAGGGCTCGCAAGCAGCATTAAATATAGTTGTTTTGCCTTCTGCAAACACGGCTGTCATTACTAAGTTGGCTGTACCTGTTACTGATGCTTCGTCGAGAAGTAAATAGGCTCCTTTAAGCTCTTTGGCGCATAGGCTGAAAAGTTGTTTCTCAGCATCAAATTCAAGCTCGCCACCTAGCCTAATAATTCCATTAAGGTGAGTATCTAACCTTCTGCGTCCTATCTTATCTCCTCCTGGTGTTGGTACAATGGCTTTGCCAAAACGAGCAATTAGTGGCCCAATCAACATTACAGACCCTCTAAGTGCACCGCAACGTTTTACAAAGTCATCAGATTGAGTGTACTCATAATCAATATTGTCTGCACAAAACGAATAACTATCTTTGCTAAGCTGTTTTACTTTCACTCCCATATACTTTAGCAAGTCTATAAGGTTGTTTACATCTAATATGTTGGGAATGTTATTAATAACTACCTCTTCGTTGGTTAGCAATGTTGCACAAATTACTTGTAGAGCTTCGTTTTTGGCTCCTTGTGGTGTAATTTCTCCATGTAGCTCATGACCACCTTCTATTATAAATGATGCCATATTTAATTCGTTTTAATATTGAGTTAATACTGTGTGCTTTAAAAGTAAGGTTTATAATTGAATATAAATAATAGTTTAGTTTTTTATATTACAAGCTTGTTCATTTATTATCTTTATTAATAAATCCTTACCTCGGGTTCTAGCCATATATTGAATTGTGAATGCACACTTCGTTGAATATCTTCAACAAAGTCAAGAATCTCTGCTCCTTTTTCTGTACCATGGTTTACTATGATAAGAGAATGGTGCTTGTATGTGCCAACCATACCCTTGCGTTTATTGGCATATCCTGCTTTGTCTATCAAAAAGGCAGCAGAAGTTTTAAAACAATCCTCTTCTACTATGTGTATAGTTGCATCTGGTAGCAAGTGGAGTAAGTTTTCTTTCTCTTGGTAGGTGAGAAATGGGTTTTTGAAAAAACTACCCGCATTTGGCAATGTTTCGTAATCGGGTAGTTTGTGTGTTCTAATTTTTACAACTGCTTTGCGTAAATCCATCATAGTTGGATTTTCTATTCCCGCTAGTTCGTTTACTACATCAACGTATTTTTGTTTGTAAGTAAATGCTTTTTGAAGTCGGAACACAACAGAGGTGATAATATATTCCCCTGTTCTCTTGAATATACTATCGCGATAACCAAATTTACACATCTCATTTGTGAACTCTTTTTGCTCACCTGTTTCAATATGCACTGTTCTAACTAAAGTAATCACTTCGTTTATCTCTGTTCCGTATGCCCCTATGTTTTGTATTGGAGCAGCTCCTACTGAACTAGGTATTAAAGAGAGATTTTCAACTCCTGCATAGTTGTTGGTTACACAATAGGTTACAAAGTCGTCCCAGTTTTCAGATGCATTCGCTTCTATTTCAACTACCTTGTCATCTTCGTAACGTATGTTTATACCTTTCAGTTGTAGGTGAATAACCAATCCATCGAAGTTTTTTGTAAAAAAAAGATTGTAACCACCACCTAGCACAAGTTTCTTCTCGTTGGTATGGTGTTTTACTATTTGGCACAACTCTTCAACTGTTTTGGGCTCGCAAAATAGCTTTGCTTTAGCTTTGGTGCGAAATGAGTTGTAGGGTTTTAGCTGTATGTTATGTTGGATGTTCATTTAGTTAGTTATATGTTATAGTTGTTGTTACTAGTGTTTGTAAGATTAGCCTCTATGTTTTAAGTTTTGCTATAGAGTTTATTTATAAATCAGAAAAACACAAGGTTGCTTATGCATATCTGGTAGTTTCCCTTTCCATGCACCCACTTTCTTAGTAACAATTGTTTCATTATCGCAAGAGATATTCATTGCAATGCAAAGTTTGGTTTGAGGTTTGCAGTGTAGAAGAATGTCTTCGGCCATTTTGTTGTTTCTATAGGGAGTTTCTATAAATATCTGTGTTTGATCATCTTTGTAAATCATATTTTCCAGTACTTTTAGTTTTCTCGCACGCTCATCACCATCAATTGGCAGATAGCCATGAAATGCAAAGCTCTGGCCATTGAAGCCCGATGCCATTAGCGACATTAAAATAGATGATGGTCCCACCAGAGGTACAACTTTGTAGTTTTCTCTTTGTGCAATAGCTACTACATCCGCCCCAGGATCGGCAATTGCAGGACAGCCTGCCTCAGAAATTACACCAATACTTTCGCCTGTTTTCATAGGGTTCAAAAATGTTGCAATATCTTTAGCTAAAGTCCGTTTGTTGAGTTCATGAAAAGTAAGAGCATCTATATCAATCTCTGGGTTGCACTTTTTGAGAAATCTTCGTGCCGATCGTATGTTCTCTACAATAAAGAACGATAGGGTGTTGATAATTTCTGTGTTTAGTTTTGGCAATACATTGTCAATGGGTGTGTCACCCATTGTTACAGGAATTAAATATAGTGTAGGAGTTTTCATATTAATATGTGGCAAACTATTGTTTTGTTTATTATACTGTTTATAGGGCTTCTGCTTTTTATTCTTTCACTAAGTAGTAAGCTGCTAGTCATTTGGCTAGCATAAGTCTTATAAATATGCTATTTAGAATACAAATGTACTTATTTTTAAGGAAATGAACCGATTAATATTTATCCTGAATTCGGAATGTACAACTAATTTACTCTTTTTAAGTTCCATCTTAAACTATCTTTTGAGTGTTGTTCGCTTTTGTTTCTCAGTTGTTGGGTTGTAAACTTCATGTAAGGATTGCCTGGGTAGCGTTCGTTGTGTTTAATATGTGTAAAGATGAAGATATGATTAATACGGCTTATATTCCACTCTCGTATAAAACAAAAGGCCGTCTCTATATTTAATAGAGACAGCCTTATAATTGTTACGTTAGCAACGTGTTTTAAGTCTAGAAATTAATCATCATCTTGGTTTTCTTGATAAGCTTTCAGTAGTTTATCTTGAATATCAGATTGTACCAATTCGTAGTTTGATAATTTCATAGAGAATGACCCACGACCTCCTGTAAGAGAGCTCAACGATGTTGAGTAGTTAGATAACTCTGCTAATGGAACCTTAGCGTTTATCTTTTCGAATCCAGCCTCACTATCCATTCCCATAATCATGGCACGTCTGCCTTGCAGGTCACTCATAACGTCACCCATAAAGTCTGCAGGTACCGATACTGTTAAGTCGTATACTGGTTCAAGAATTTTTGGTCCAGCATTCTTAAATGCAGCACTAAATGCGTTACGTCCGGCAAGCATAAACGAAAGCTCGTTGGAGTCAACAGCGTGCATTTTTCCATCATACACAACTACACGTACATCTCTAGCATACGACCCTGTGAGAGGTCCTTGCTCCATGCGTGCAGTTATACCTTTTAGTATAGCTGGCAAGAAGCGTGTGTCGATAGCACCACCTACAATACTGTTAATGAATACTAGTTTGCCGCCCCATTCAAGTTCTACAACTTGTGTGTCGCGCACTTGAACTCTATACTCTTTTCCATCTAATTTATATACTGGGGGTACGGGTTCGTCTTCTACGTATGGCTCTATAATTAGGTGTACTTCACCAAATTGTCCAGCACCACCCGATTGTTTTCTATGTCTGTATTCTGCACGAGCAGTTTTAGTAATAGTTTCGCGGTAGGGTATTCTAGGTTCAAAAAACTCAATTTCTATTTTGTCGTTATTCTCTAGTCTCCATTTCATTGTTCTAAGATGAAATTCTCCTTGTCCAGAAACAATTGTTTGCTTCAACTCTTTCGAAATTTCCACCACCCATGTTGGGTCTTCTTGGCGCATTAGGTTGAGTGCTTCGTTCATCTTTTCTGAGTCCGACTCATTAACAGCTTTAATTGCTCTGCGATAACGAGGCTCAGGATATTTAATAATATCAAACTTTTGTTCAACTCCTCTTTCATTTACGGTGTTGCCTGTTCTTACATTTTTAAGTTTTACAGCCGCACCAATATCACCTGCTTCAAGTTGTTCTACTTTTGTACGCAGTTGTCCAGCAACAGAATATATTTGTCCGAGTCTCTCTCTTGATTGACGGTCAACATTTACAAGGTCGTCGCCTTCTTTCAATCTTCCAGCCATAACTTTAAAGTAAGAAACTTCTCCAATGTGTGGCTCAATGGTTGTTTTGAAAAAGAAAAGACTAGTAGGTGCTTCCGAATCTGGTTTCACCTCTTCACCATCTGTATTGATAGGTGCATCCATTTCGTTTGGCGAAGGTGCAACAACACTTAAGAAGTTCATTACACGATGCACAGCCATATTTTTTTCTGCAGAAGTACAGAAAACAGGGAATAGGTCGCGATTAATCATTCCTTTTTGAATGCCATCTCGCATTTCCTCTTCTGTCAATGTGCCTTTGTCGAAATATTTCTCCATCAACTCTTCATCATTCTCAGCTGCCGCTTCCAAAAGAGCTTGGTAGTATTCTTCTGCTCTCTCTTCTTCACTCTCTGGTATTTCCATCACATCGGGAGCAGTAGCACCAGGAGGCCATTTATACATTTTTCGTTTTAGAACATCGATAATAGCATCGAAAGAAGCACCACTTGTAATAGGATATTGTACAGGTACTACTTTGTTTCCAAATACTTCTTTTAAGTTGGTTAGCGCGTTTTCATAGTCTGCTTTCTCATGGTCTAGTTGGTTTATTACAAATAGAACGGGAGCATTAAGTCTTTCGGTATATCTAAATTGATTCATTGTGCCCACTTCTACACCACTTGGAGCATCAATAAGCATTAGGGCCATATCGGCAACATTAAGAGCCGAAATAACTCCACCCACAAAGTCGTCTGACCCAGGGCAATCTATAAAGTTCATTTTTTTGTCTTTCCACTCTATAGAAAGTAATGTAGAAAACACAGAATATTCATATTCTTTTTCTACTGGATTGTAGTCACTTACTGTGTTTTTGGCATCGATAGTGCCACGTCGTTTTATAAGACCACTCTCGAAAAGGATTGCCTCTGCGAAAGTGGTCTTACCTGTTCCTGAACTGCCTAGTATGGCAATATTCTTAACTTCACTGGTTTTATAGACTTTCATGTGTAAAGAATTTATATTATTAAAATCTTGAAACTACATATTAAAAAGACTTTGCTCTATGCAAAGCCCTATTTTTTTAATGCATCGCAAGTTATTAAAAACTATTGAAAACCTAGCTTAAGCAATATATGTTATAAAACATGTTTATGTTGTATAAAAGAGGTTTTCTAAAACTTTCTATCCTACGAAACAATATTGTTAAATCGATTGTTTATTATTATCCAATATAAGAGTAATTGTATTTACAGTAGACACACTATCAACAAAATTAATAAAACATATGAGCCATTTTTATCACCATTCAATCAAAGAGATAGAGAGCAAGATGGACGTTGTTCTCGCTAAAGGGTTATCGTCCAGCGAAGTTGAGAAACGGCTCAAACAGTATGGTAAAAACCGACTAACATCGAAAAAGAAAAAATCTTTGTTGATGGTCTTCTTTGAGCAGTTCAAAAGCTTTATGGTTTTGATATTGTTGGTGGCAGCAGCAGTGTCGGGTGTTATTGGTATTATGCACGGAGAAGGATTGCTTGATACCTATATTATTTTAGGGATTCTGCTAGTAAATGCCATTATAGGTGTAGTGCAAGAGCGAAACGCAGAATCGTCGTTAGAGGCTTTAAATAAAATGAGTACTCCTCACTCTAAAGTGCTCAGAAATGGAGAGGTGTCTGAAATATCTTCTATTGATATTGTTCCAGGTGATATTGTAGTGCTCGATACAGGAGATATTATTCCTGCTGACCTTCGCTTAATTGAGACCATTAATCTTAAAGTACAGGAATCAGCACTAACAGGCGAGTCTGTGCCTGTTATTAAACACACCAACACATTAGAGGGCGAAGATATTCCTTTGGGCGATAGAGAAAACATGGCATTCTCAACAGGAATGGTTACCTATGGGCGAGGACGAGGTGTAGTAGTTGCCACTGGTATGCAAACCGAAGTGGGTAAAATTGCTGATATGCTTCAACATACCGAATCTACTGACACGCCCATGAAACGCCGCCTAGAGGAGTTGGGCAAGATATTGGGTTATGCAGCGCTTGCCATTTGTGCGTTGATATTTGTGGTGGGTGTGGCTTATGGCAACTCTGTCTTGGATACTTTTATGATGGCTGTCAGCTTGGCTGTTGCTGCTATTCCTGAGGGCTTGCAAGTGATATCAACTGTTGTGTTGGCAATGGGTGTGAAACGGTTGGTTAAATCTAATGCCATTGTACGCACTTTACCATCGGTAGAGTCGTTGGGTAGTGCTACGGTAATCTGTTCAGACAAAACAGGTACACTCACTCAAAACAAAATGACGGTTGTAGAGGGTTGGACTTCAAATGGAAGCGTGAGTTTTAAAGATAGCTCGCAATCTCACGAAGTCTTTGATAAATTGCATGCATCTGAAAGAACGCTGCTTATGACTGGCCTTCTGTGTACCGATGCTCACTTGAAAGTTTTATCTGACGGAACTGCTGAAAATAGTGGCGACCCCACCGAAACAGCCATTGTGGATGTTGCTTTGAAATATGGAGTAAATAAGAACGAGGCGGAAGATAAATACAAACGTGTGAGCGAAGTGCCATTCGATTCTGAACGAAAAAGAATGGCAACCATCAATAAGCATCCAGATGGGAAGTTGATTGTAAATGTAAAAGGTGGATTGGATGAGGTGTTGAGTGTTGTCACAAATATTTTAGTGGGTGGAGAGGTTCGTGCAATAACCGATGATGATATTGCAACTATAACAGAGCAAAACAATCAAATGGCTCAGAATGCAATACGTGTGCTTGCTATTGCTCAAAAAGAGATAGAAGATATTCCTTCAGATGTGAGTGCCGAAACTGTGGAGACTGACCTTACCTTCGTGGGCCTTCTAGGCATGATAGACCCTTCACGACCAGAAGCTATTGAGGCCGTTAGAAAATGTCGCACAGCTGGTATTCGTCCTGTAATGATAACGGGAGACCATAAAGTAACAGCAGTAGCCATTGCTAAAGAGATTGGTATTTACAATGAAGGCGATATAGCCTTAACAGGATCGGAGCTAGAAAAGTTGAGCGACGATGATTTGTTTAATAATGTTCATAAATACTCTGTATATGCACGTGTGGCACCCGAACACAAAGTGCGTATTGTAAAAGCATGGCAGGCTCATGGTGAGGTAGTATCTATGACAGGCGACGGTGTGAATGATGCGCCCGCCCTTAAGCAAGCCGATATTGGTACTGCTATGGGTATAGTAGGTACTGAAGTGGCAAAAGATGCTTCCGATATAATCTTGACTGATGACAATTTTGCAACCATTGTTTCTGCTATTGAAGAGGGTAGGCGTATCTACGATAACATCTTGAAATCTATACAGTTCCTGCTTTCAGCAAATGTGGGTGAGGTATTAGTAATCTTTATAGCCTCTATGTTTAATATCGGGAACCCATTACTTCCAATTCATATTCTATGGATTAATTTAGTTACAGATAGTTTCCCCGCTTTGGCCCTGAGTGTCGATCCAGCCGAGAAAGATATAATGACACGAAACCCACGCGATGCAAAGAAAGGTTTTTTTACTAAAGGAATGACTTGGCGCATTGTTTATCAAGGAGCAACTATTGGCTTGATATCGCTTGTGGCCTACCTATTGGGTCGTCACGATGGAGGTCAAGAGTTGGGACAAACGATGACTTTTGCCGTGTTGGCCTTTTCTCAGCTCTTTCATGTTCGCAATTTACATTCAAACAGATTGTCTTCTTTTAGAACAAGTATATTCAAAAACAAAGCACTCATTGCAGGTATTCTTCTTTCAGCAGCCATGATGCTAGTGATACTTCTATATCCACCTTTTATGAAAGCATTTAAGTTGGTCGAAATGGATGCAATACATTGGTTGTATGTACTAGGGTTGTCTATAGCACCCGTTGTAGTAGTAGAGTTGTTTAAACTGTTTAAGATTAATAGTTTTAAAGATGAGTATTGATCTTGAGATACTCTCTTTTTACAATTAATATCAACATTCGCAACGTATAAATAAAACAGTTACGTATAATATGTTCAGAAAAACAGCGCTAATAGAAACATAAGAAGGATAAATATGTTTTTACGTGAAAAATTAAAAACTTCAATATAAACCTATTGCTAACGTTTATATTGAAGTTTTTTTGAATAAAACTATGGAGTACAACTGGCTTTAATATTTTGTTTTGGCCAATCTGAATAAGCCTTTCTCATTTCCAACAACTTTATGTACCAAATTGTGCATCATATTACGTAAAAAGTGTTTTTCTATAGAAAAACAGGGGACGGATTGTAAAAACAGGAATAATACATCCAAAACTAGACTTCGGATTGCAGAAAAAGTAATATTGTATCTGATATTAGACCCATTATTTCAAAAATAGTTTTAATACATCCCAGAACCTTGTAAGCAAGCTACTTCTAGGTGTTAGAAGTAACCAGGTTTTCGTCGTCTTGCTACCTCTAAGTGCTAGAAGTAGCCGAGTTTTTGTCGTCTGCTTATCTATAAGTGCTATAGGTAGATAGTTTGTAATAATCTATATAGCTCTAAGTGCTAGAAGTAGTCAGATTTTAATAATTCAACAACATATAAGACTTAAAGGTATGCAACTTATGAAAATCTGTAAACACAAAGACTTAACAGTGCATAGTTTATATCAGAAAGCTATAGATTATTCCTGTCTCTGCAGTTTGCTATAGAAAAAGGGATAGAATAATTTATTTTACTCCATCTGACTAGTCAGATGCGGTGTAATATTGTTTTTTCAGTCATCTCACATCACATTTAGTATACATTGTTTTATTATTTCAAATAAGTTGTGTCTGAAAGGATGAATTGTTTTATTTTCTGTTGTTTTCCATGTCAGAAAGAGGAAAATATTTTAATAAGTCTTGTTTTTAGATGCGATTGCGATTATCAATTACGAGGTACGTTGTATTACATCTATTTAAAGCTGAAAAAGTGAATAATGCGGTCTAAAGCTAATCACTCCTAAAGTTATTTTATTCTGCACTGAATGTTTTAGTAGTTTATCGAAGAATAATCAAAAGCATCTTGAAAGGTTATTATTATACGACGTTTACCGAATGAATACAGATCAGCAAAGTCTCTTGGTGAGAAGTGTTCTAGGAATTGTGTTGGGATGCTTACAATTAAACAAAGCAGCATTAAACAAAAAAAAGTGTCCAAAAATAAATTTGGACACTTTTCATTATATATAAAAGTACTACAACTAATATTGTTTAGCGTCTTTCGGGTCTTTCTAGTAATACTTTACGCGAAAGCTTGAATTTTCCAGAACGTGGGTCAACATCAATTAGTTTAACTGCTATTTTATCACCTTCTTTAAATCCTGCATCTTCAATATTCTCAATGCGTTCCCATGCAATCTCAGAAATATGAAGTAAGCCATCCTTACCTGGAAGGAACTCGCAAAACAGACCATACGGCATAACCGATCTTACTGTAGCTTCATACTCTTCGTCAACTTCAGGAATTGATACAATTCCTTTAATTATGTTCATTGCTGCATCGATAATCGATTTGCTTGATGCAGACACTTGAATGTGTCCGTGGCCATCTGTTTCTTCGATTGTGATTGTAGCTCCGGTTTCTTCTTGAATTCCTTGAATGATTTTACCACCAGGTCCAATAACAGATCCTATCAAGTCTTTCGGAATATCCATAGTTTCGATACGAGGAGCATGTTCTTTAAAGTCAGCTCTTGGTTCTGCTATAGTTTCCAGCATCTTGTCTAAAATATGCAATCTTCCTTCGCGAGCTTGAGTAAGTGCTTGCTCTAGAATTTCGTATGATAAACCATCTACTTTAATATCCATTTGAGCAGCTGTGATACCATCTTTAGTTCCACAAACTTTAAAGTCCATGTCGCCCAAGTGGTCTTCGTCGCCTAATATATCTGAAAGCACAGCAAAGTTTTGACCTTTGTTTTCAGAAATCAAACCCATAGCGATACCCGAAACAGGTTTCTTAATCTGTACACCAGCATCCATTAACGCAAGTGTAGAAGCACATACAGTAGCCATAGACGATGAACCATTTGATTCAAGAATGTCAGAAACTATACGTATTACATATGGATAGTTGTCAGGCAATTGGCCTTTTAGGGCGCGATGTGCCAAGTTTCCGTGTCCTATTTCTCTACGTCCTGTACCACGATGTGCTCTAGCATCACCAGTAGAGAATGGAGGGAAGTTGTAGTGAAGCAAGAAACGCTCTTTACCTCTGTTTAGAACATCGTCTACAATTTTCTCATCCAATTTAGTTCCTAACGTAACGGTTGTAAGTGCTTGCGTTTCTCCGCGTGTAAAAACAGCAGAACCGTGTGGACCTGCCAAGTAATCAACCTCCGACCAGATAGGGCGAATTACTGTAGTAGCTCTACCATCCAGTCTTTTACCTTCGTCTAAAATAGAGCGACGCATAGCCTCTTTCTCTACTTCATGGTAGTATTTGCTTATTAGAGGAGATTTTTCGTTGCGTTCTTCTTCGTTTTCTATAGACGCTAAATAATCTTCCTTTACAGCCTTGAAAGATGCAATTCTTTCGTGCTTGTTAGGATTTTGAGCTGTAGCTACTTCATAAGCTTTTTGGTAACATTTGTCCCAAATATCTTTACAAAGCACTTCATCTACATCTTCGTGTTTATATTCACGTTTCTCAACAGTGTTGCAAGCTTCCATCAGTTTGATTTGTGCTTCACACTGACTTTTTATTGCTTCGTGAGCAATTTTTATTGCTCCCAGAAATTCAGCTTCACTCACTTCGTCCATCTCTCCCTCTACCATCATCACATTGTCAAGGGTAGCTCCTACCATAATGTCCATGTCGGCTTTTTCATTTTGTGAAAAAGTAGGGTTTACAACAAATTTTCCATCAATGCGCGAAACGCGAGCTTCAGATATTGGTCCATTGAAAGGAATATCAGAAACAGCTAAGGCGGCTGAAGCTGCCAAACCAGCTAATGCATCGGGCATATCTTCACCGTCGGAAGAATATAGTGTAACGTTTACAAAAACATCAGCGTGATAGTTATCAGGAAATAGAGGGCGTAGAACCCTGTCAATAAGTCTGCTTGTTAGTATTTCATGTTCAGAAGGTCTGCCCTCTCTTTTCATGAATCCGCCTGGATATCTACCAAATGCGGAGAATTTCTCTCTGTACTCAACCTGTAAAGGCATAAAATCAACACCAGGGCTTGCCTCTTTAGCGGCAGTAACAGTAGCCAAGATCATGGTGTTTCCCATTTTTAGGGTAACAGCACCATCGGCTTGTTTTGCCAACTTCCCTGTTTCGAGCGTAATAGTGCGGCCATCTGCCAACGTTATGCTCTGAACAATTGGATTAATCATAAGTTTTATTGTTTTATTTATATCTAATAATTAGACAAAGTTACATATTAATTTCAACTTTAATGTCTTATTACGTAATAATATAAGGCGCAATAATAGAAATATAGGCGTGAGATAGTAAAGTTTTTTGCTAGTTGTTGATGGTTTCTATCTATGTATGCGAAAAAATGTATAAATTTGCACCTTCTATTAAAAACACTATACTTTATATAAATGGATATGAATAAGATAATTTCATCAACACTTTTTCTGTTGGTAGCATCAATGCTACTTTTGTCATCGTGCAACTCTAAAGGGAAGACTTTTAGTATAAATGGCGAAATAACTTCGGCCAATGGACAGGTTTTATACCTTGAACATAGAGGCTTGGGCGGACTCGAACTTTTAGATTCTGTTGAATTGAAAGAGAATGGAAAATTTGCCTTTAAAGAAAAGGCTCCTAGCAATCCTGAGTTTTATCAATTAAGACTGGGTGAGCAGATAGCTATATTTGCAGTCGATTCCGTTGAGACATTGAAGCTAACTGCTGATGGTGTCGACCTGTACAATTCTTGCAAAATAGAGCCTTCGTTGCTTAATGAGCAGATAAAAAGAATAATAAATATGCAGCATGATACCAAAACAAGCATTTCAAACTTGATGTTGCAGCACGAAAACAATGTAGTAGATGATGTAGCTTATTTAGAGGGCGTAGACTCTGTGTTGTCAGTATACAAAGAATTTGCTATCGATCTTATTTTGGGCAACCCATCTAGTGCGGCTGCTTACTATGCAGTTTTTCAAAAGATAGACGAATACATGATTTTTGATCCATACGACAAGAAAGACTATCCTATGTTTGGAGCAGTTGCTACGTCGTGGAACAGGTTTTATCCCGAAGCGCAACGCACCAAGCACTTATACGAATTTACAATGAATGCCCTGCGTATACGCAAGCAACAAGAGAAACAAAATGAGTTCTATGATAATGTAACAGTTACAGAGTCTCAGCTGCCCGATGTTTCGCTCTCAAATGTGAAGGGGCAAACAATTAGCCTATCATCTTTTAAAGGCAATTTTGTTTTGCTCGATTTTACCGCATATAAATCTGATTTTTCTTTGCAGCACAACGAGGCTATTAAAAGAGTTTACAACAAATATAATTCTAAAGGCTTGGTTGTGTATCAAATTTCGTTTGATTCTGATGCACATTTTTGGAAAAACGTATCTATTGAGCTACCTTGGACTACAGTATATGAACCCCTATCTATTTACTCAGACTTGTTGAAAGTTTATAACGTTAGAGAGTTGCCAACTGCTTATATTCTAAATAAAGAGGGCGACTTAATAAAAAGAGTTGAGGATTTTGATAAGCTAGATGAGTATATTGGGCAAATACTTTAGATTCAGTGCAAATAGTTTGGGTTTAAATTAAGAAATTATTATCTTTGTACACAAATAGAAGTAATAGAAGAAATTCTGGTCCGCAGGAAACCAACTGGCCAGAATTTTTTTTCTTACTTCTTGTCTTGTTTGTACATCAACGAACTTATTACAATTTAATTAAAAGATCTAATTATGTCAATCACCTATATGACCGAAGATGGTTATAACAAACTCAAAGAAGAGATAGCACATCTCGAATCTGTTGAAAGACCTAAAATTTCGCAGCAAATTGGAGAGGCGAGAGATAAAGGCGATTTGTCTGAAAATGCTGAGTACGATGCTGCAAAAGAAGCGCAGGGTATGTTGGAGGCCAAAATATCTCAACTTAAAACTGTGATGGCTACAGCTAGGCTTATTGATGAAAAAGCAATTGGCATAGAGACAGTTAAGATAATGAATCGTGTAACGATGAAGAATCTAAAAACCGATAAGCTAATGACCTATACCTTAGTTTCTGAAACAGAAGCGGATTTTAGGCAAGGTAAAATAGCAGTTAATACTCCTATTGGCCAAGGCTTGATGGGAAAAAAGGTTGGAGATGTAGTTGATATTACAATTCCATCTGGAATCTTAAGTGTAGAGATTATTGAAATAGCGATTTAAGAGACATTTCAATTTAAACTTAATCAAAAAAAACTATTGAGATATGGCTACCATTTTTACAAAAATAGTGAAGGGTGAAATACCATCTTATAAAATTTTTGAGAACGAGCATTTCTATGCTTTTCTCGATATAAGCCCTATGACCAAAGGTCACACATTGGTAATCCCTAAGAAAGAGGTAGACTATTTGTTTGATATAGATGACGCAATGCTTTCGGAGATGATTGTGTTGTCTAAAAAAATAGCCAAGGCAATTGAAAAAGCAGTTGAGTGTAGTAGAGTGGGGCTCATGGTAGTGGGTTTAGAGGTTCCTCACGCACATATCCACTTAATACCTATACAAGATGAGGGCGATATGAACCTGTCAAACAAGCGCCTTAAATTGTCTAAAGAGGAGTTTGAGAATGTAGCAACTAATATAGTTAGCTACTTGTAAGAATTTATATAGCGATAAACAAAAACGGTGAGTTCTGTAAAAAGAATTCACCGTTTTTTGTGTCAAATAATTAATGTCGATTAGGGCATATTCATCTACGCAAAACTGAAAAAGGGAGTATTGCAACTTTAAACCTTTCTTATTCTTACCCCTCTGACAAAATGGCACTCTCCTTTTTCAAGTATCAGATCGGCTCTGAAACGAGTAGGTAGAATATTTTGTTCTAAGTTGGGCAAATTGATGTCGTCCCAAACTTGTGTGGCAAACTCAATACTTTCCTCTTCCGATAGGTCAACATGTTGATGGAAATACGAATCGGGATTGAGGAACGCTGTTTTTTGCAGAGTAAAAAATCTCTCAATAAACCATTGGCGCAAGTCTCTATTACGGGCATCTACATAAATAGAGAAATCGAAAAAATCTGATACAAAAACCCGTTTCTTACGTCTATCTTTTGCGCTTTTTGATACTTGCAATACATTTATACCTTCTACAATTAAAATGTCGGGATGTTTAATTTCTTGTATTTCATTGGGCATTACATCATAATAGAGATGCGAGTATACTGGGGCAGTTAATAGTTGTCGTCCAGATTTTGCCGCCGATAGAAATGCAATCAATCTTTTTGCATCGTAACTCTCAGGAAAACCTTTACGGTTAAAAATGCCGCGCTCTGTTAGCTCTGCATTAGAATACAGAAAACCATCGGTTGTAACTAATTCCACATTAAGCTTTTCGGGAGTAAGCGATAATAGCTTCTGTAAAACCCTTGCTGTGGTACTTTTTCCAGCAGCTACACTTCCAGCAATTCCAATAATGTAGGGAACCCTATAACTTGTATTGTCGAAAAACTCATCAAGCTCGTTATGCAATCTACGATAGTGTGTGATGTGTATTTGCAATAGGCGAAGTAGAGGAATATACACTTCCTCCATCTCTTCTAGTGTAAGTGGTTCATTCAAACCCTTTAGTTTGGTGAGGTCTATATCTGATATTGGGAACATAGGATGCTCATCGAGCTTGCTCCATTCATCTCTTGTGAAACTTCTGAAAGGTGAATAAGTTGCCTTGTAAGGAGCTTTTTTCATTTAGGAATTGTATTTGTGGTTGTTTAATATTCGACAAAGTTAAAATCTTTGTTTATAACTACCATGTATTATTGAAATAAAAAAACCCGATGGTCTTTTATATCCATCGGGTTTTTGAATCAATCTAAATCTTTTTCTATAAAAGAGTCTTATTCAGGGTTGGCTAAACCTTCATAGTTGCGTTTTATAAATTCATTTAGGGCTTTACCTTTAAGCATTCCGTTTGCAAGTAAGGCAAGATCAATTAATTGGTGCAGTGTATTGTTTTCTACTGCATATTGTTGTAGCTCCTCTTTCTCTTTCGATTCGGTTACGCTAATCATTTCAGCTATAATTGGGTGGTCTACATTAAGAGCCACTTGGTATGTGTCGGGCATTTCGCCATAAAAAGCCATGCCTTGTTGCATTTGCGACATCTCCTTCATCCGTCTCGAAAATTCATTCTGAATGATTTGAATAGGTCTTCCTTCTTTGCCTAGGGCTTTGTAGTCTACCATAAATTCTGTTTTCTCAATTTTTGGTAACTGCGATTTTACTACTTCTTCAATATTTTCTTTTTGTTTATCAGTTAAGTCAACTTTTATTGGCTCTTCTTTTACAATAATATTTTCAGCAGTATCGCTATCTACTCTAATGAAACGGCTTTTCTCAAGTTTTTGCTCCAATAGTCCCACCCAGTGTGTGTCAAGTTGTCCATCCATTAATAGCACATCGTAACCTTTTTCTTTTGCACCATCTATAAATGCAAATTGGTCATCCTTATTGCTTGCATACAAATAGGTTATATTGCCATCTTTGTCTGTTTGGTTCTCCTCTATAAGGGTCTTGTACTCATCAAGTGTGAAATGCTTTCCATCAATGTTTTTTACTAGCGTAAAGTTTTCAGCTCTTTCATAGAATCTTTCGTCGGTAAGCATTCCGTATTCAATAAATAGCTTTAAGCTCTCCCATTTATCTTCAAACTCATTGCGGTCTTGTTTGTATATCTCCTCTAATCTATCGGCTACTTTTTTGCTAATATGATTTGATATCTTCTTTACATTGTGATCGCTTTGTAGGTACGACCTTGAAACATTGAGAGGTATATCTGGTGAGTCGATTACACCATGTAATAGTGTCAAAAACTCTGGAACAATACCCTCTACAGAGTCTGTTACAAAAACTTGATTGCTATATAGTTGTATTTTGTTTCGTTGTAAATCTATATTGCTTTTAATGAGCGGGAAGTATAAGATACCAGTCAAGTTAAATGGATAGTCAACATTTAGGTGAATCCAGAACAGAGGTTCATCGCCCATTGGGTATAGTTCTCTGTAAAAATTGAGATAATCCTCGTCTTTCAGCTCATTAGGTCTGCGCGTCCAAGCGGGGGTAGTGTTGTTTATTACATTATCTTCGTCTGTTTCCACACTCTTGCCATCTTTCCATTCTTGCTTTTTACCAAAAACAATGGGTATAGGCAAGAACTTACAATACTTGTTGAGTAAAGTAGTTATTTTATCTTTTTGTAAAAACTCTTTGTTCTCATCGTCAATATGAAGAACAATATCTGTTCCACGCGTTTCTTTCTCTATTTTTTCGATAGTGTATTCTGGCGAACCATCACAAGACCACTTCACTGCTTCTGCATCGTCTTTATACGATAGTGTTTTTATCTCTACTTTCTTGGCAACCATAAAGGCAGAGTAAAAACCCAACCCAAAGTGTCCGATTATTGCGTTGGAGTTGTCTTTATATTTATCCAAGAAGTCGTTTGCCGATGAAAGAGCAATTTCGTTGATATACATGTCGATCTCCTCTGCAGTCATACCTATTCCTTTATCAGAAATAGTGAGTGTGCCTGCTTCCTCGTCAATAGATACACGAACCGAAATATCGCCCAGCTCTCCTTTAAAGTCGCCCACCGAAGATATTGTTTTCAGTTTTTGTGTAGCATCTACAGCATTTGATACTAATTCTCGTAGAAATATTTCGTGATCGCTGTACAGAAACTTTTTTATAATGGGGAATATATTATCTGTTGTAACCCCTATTCTTCCTTTTTTTGTCATAGCTTTTTATATTATGTGTTGTTTATACTATAATAGTACATGCAAAAAAGGTGCCAAATTATTTTGGCAGTTAAACAATTCCTTGCAAATGTTGTTTCTACCGTATATCTCCTCTGTAAATAACTATAGAAATAATTTCTTTTTTCTTGATAAGGCCAAAAAGTACTTGTTATTATATGGTTATATGCTTCTGTATATATGTGTATAGATATTATCAATGGTGTTTTTTGTTGGTGAAAAGTATGATAGGGACATTTATATTAACTGACAATCAATAGTTTAACTGTTTAACATATTCATATAACATCCTTTAACTGATTATATTTGCTTTTCTCTATTATTGTGAAAGTTAAAATGCTTATCTTTGTTTGTATTAAGTGATAAAGTATTACACAATCACATTCGCTTAAAATAAAAAGAACACAATTATGAAAGAAAACAATTTATTTGAAAACAACCTACTCAGTTTACAAGACAATATGCTCAATTTTGCATTGTCGCTTACAACAGACAGAGAGGCAGCCAAAGATTTGTTACAAGAAACAACCCTAAGAGTTTTAGACAATAAAGAAAAGTATTACGAAAATGTAAACTTTAAAGGTTGGGTGTTTACAATTATGCACAATATATTTGTAAACAATTATCGTAAAATTGTGAGAAGCCAAACCATCATCGATAGAACAGAGAATTTGTATCACTTAAATCTTCCACAAGATTCTGGTTTTGATACACCCGATGGTGCATACACTATTAAAGAGATTAATAAAGCTATCAACAGTTTTACAGATGAATATAAAGTGCCATTTTCAATGCACGTGTCAGGATACAAATACGAAGAGATAGCTCAACACTTAGGGTTGCCAATTGGAACTGTGAAAAGTAGAATATTTTTCGCAAGAAAAAGATTGCAAGCTATGCTAAAAGACTTCAGACATTATTCTGAATAATCTTTGAAATCAACATAGATTAAATTATAAATAAAAAAAGAGGATTCTCACAATGAGATTCCTCTTTTTTTTGCTTTAGTAGCTACTGTTTATTATGAAGTGCTATATATAGTTATATAAATACTAGCTCTTTTTTTTGGGTATTGAAAATCTTCTAGGGTTCTTCACCTTTTGCTTCAGTAAGGCAATTTCTAAAACATCTTTTATGTCTTTTACATAATGAAACTTCAAACCTTTTAGGTAACTATCTTTTATCTCACCAACATTTTTCTCGTTTTCATCGCAAAGTATTATCTCTTTAATACCTGCTCGTTTTGCTGCAAGTATTTTTTCGCGTATACCTCCAACTGGTAATACTTTACCTCTAAGGGTTATTTCGCCAGTCATAGCAAGATTGCTTTTTACTTTTCGCTGAGTAATAGCCGATACCATTGAGGTAATCATTGTAATACCAGCCGATGGACCATCTTTTGGTATTGCACCTTCGGGTACATGAAGATGAATATTCCAATGTTGGAATATTTCGGGGTTAATGTCTAACTCTTCGGCATGCGATTGTATGTACTCTTTTGCCAACATGGCAGACTCTTTCATTACATCGCCTAAGTTACCTGTTAAGGTAAGCTTTTCACCTTTGCCGCGACTCAACGAAGTTTCAACTAGTAATATCTCGCCTCCAACTGATGTCCAAGCCAGTCCTGTAACTACTCCTGCATACTCATTGCCTTGATATTTGTCTTTGCTGTATTCTTCAACACCTAAATATTCGTGTAGATCTTCTATTTTTAAAGATACAGGATACGCTTCTTCTCCAGCTATTCTGCGAGCAACCTTACGCAATACTTTTGCTATTTGCTTGTTCAGTTCGCGTACACCCGATTCTCTGGTATAGCTCTCAATAATTTTGGCCAAAGTATCTTTTGGTATTGTAAATTGCGATTTCTTAATACCATGATTCTCCAGCTCCTTAGGAAGTAAGTGACGTTTGGCTATTTCCACTTTCTCTTCTAATATATACCCACCCACATTTATCAACTCCATTCTATCCAGTAGGGGTTGAGAAATAGTGTTGAGGTTATTGGCTGTGGCAATAAACAACACTTTCGACAAGTCGTAGTTGATAGACAAGTAGTTGTCCAAGAAAGAGTCGTTTTGTTCAGGGTCAAGTACCTCTAGCAATGCCGAAGAAGGGTCGCCTTTAAAGTCAGAACCAATTTTATCTATTTCGTCTAATACAAATACAGGATTTGAAGATCCAGATTTTTGTATGTTTTGGATAATTTTACCTGGCATAGCGCCAATATAGGTACGTCGGTGACCACGAATTTCAGATTCATCGTGTAATCCTCCCAACGAGGCTCTAATATACTTTCTGTCTAAAGCTTGAGCAATAGACTTCCCCAAAGATGTTTTACCAACTCCGGGAGGTCCGTGTAAGCAAATGATAGGCGCTTTTAAGTCACCCTTTAGTTTTAGCACTGCCAAATGCTCAATAATACGATCTTTTACCTTTTCCATCCCAAAATGGTCATGGTCTAATGTTTCTTGAGCGTTTTTTAAATTAAAGTTGTCATCAGTGTATTCGTTCCAAGGCAGTTCTAGTATTGTTTGCAAATAACCATACTGAACGGAGTAGTCTGGCGACTGTGGATTCAGACGCTCAAGTTTGCTTATCTCCTTCTCAAATGTTTTAGCTACCTCTTCGCTCCACTTTTTGTCTTTAGCTTTTTCTTTAAACTCATCAATTTCTATCTGCTGTGTATTACCACCACCCAACTCCTCTTGAATAGTACGTATTTGTTGTTGTAGGTAATACTCTTTTTGTTGTTGGTTGAGGTCTTCGCGTGTTTTCATCTGAATACTCATCTTCAGTTCCAACACTTGCATCTCTCTACTTAAAATGGTCAACAACTGTATAGCTCTTTGCTTCTCCTCGTCAATATTTAGCAACTCTTGTTTTTCTTTGCTGTCTATTGGCAAATTGGTAGCACTGTAACTAACAAGCATTTTTGAAAACGACTTGCTATTGAGCGTTTGAATAAGTTCTTTTGGTGGTTCGCCCAACATGTTTAGCATTTGAATCATGCTATCGCGTATAGAACCAAGTATAGCATCATACTCTTTGTCTTTTTTCTTGGCTGGTATACTCTCTTTCATTTTGTACTTAGCCTTAAAGAAAGGTTCAGTTTGGGTCATTTCAGTCCACTCGAATCTTTGCTTAGCTTGTACAATAAGGCTAAAGTTGTTTTCAGAGAGTTCAATAACTCTTAGTACTTCGGCAATAACACCAACTTTGTATAAATCTTCTTGTTGAGGATCTTCATCGTCTGTGTCTTTTTGGCAGACCATCCCAATATATTTAATTTTTTTGCCAAGAGATTTTACCAGTTTTATCGATTTCTCTCTTCCTACCGCAATTGGCAAACTTGAACCAGGGAAAACCACGGTGTTTCTTAGCGGCAGTATTGGTAACTCATCTTGAAGTAAATCTGTGTCTATATCGAGGTTACCCTCCATAAAATCCCCCGCAATAAATGATATTACGTTTGGGTCATTATCTTGTAAGGCAAACCTATGTAATTTTGTTTCAGGCATATTTTTTCAATCTTGTGTTTAATTCAGCCTCTTTTTTCATGTTGTTATGTGTAGAGGCTCCTCTATTAACGGAAAATTAGCTATGTTTGTTTTGAATATATAATTATGTACCCACTTTTGGGGCACATATCATTATCTTCCATATTGTTATTGTCCAAATTTCGTGCCAAACTATTATTTAAGCCTGTTTTATGTCAAATAATTTTTTTAGATTCAAACAATTTACTGTTTATCAAGACCATTGTGCCATGAAGGTTGGCACGGATGGTGTGCTTTTAGGTGCTTGGTCGGGGGTGTCTATGTGTAACAATGTTTTGGATATTGGTACAGGAACTGGGCTGATTGCTCTAATGATTGCTCAACGAAACGCAAAAGCTACTATTGATGCTATAGATATAGACGAGGGTTGTATATTGCAGGCAAAGCAAAATATATTTCAATCGCCCTTTGCACATCGTGTTAGTGTTCAACAATATTCTTTTCAAGACTTTATTCAGCAGGCAGATAAAAAGTATGATTTAATTATATCAAACCCTCCCTACTTTCAAAATGCTCTTAAACCACCAAGTTTGTCTCGTAGTTATGCACGACATACCGATACACTCTCTTTTTACGAAATTATCTCCGAAGGTGTATCTCTGCTTACAGAGAATGGACGTATTGCTCTAATCCTTCCTCACGAATTTAAACAAGCCATTTTGGCACATGCTGCAACAGTAAATCTTTTTGTACACAGAATAACTAATGTTTTTCCGCTTTCTCATAAACCTGCGAAGCGTTTATTGATAGAGTTTGGGAGGCGGGAAGTAGCATGTGTTGAAGAGGATTTAGTAATAGAACGTAGTCGCCATCAATACACCGATGAGTTTAAAGCGTTGACAATGGATTTTTACCTTGATAAATAAAAGACATTTGATTTCTTGGCTTTTTTTTGATTAGTTCTTTTTTTAATAAAGATAGTATTGTGTGATGGTGACTTTATAAATTTCTTATTTTTCATTTGTATTTTAAGATGTTGTTTCATTTAATTGTTATCTTTGTTTTAACTGAGTTTACAAGCTTACAATTTAAAAGTGAAATAAAATATGAAAAAAATAAATTACAACCTACTGATTTTATTAGCAGTATTGTTTTCTACACCTATGTTGGCTACAGACACAATACGTGTGAAGCAAACCAAAATACCCATCTTAATTGAGAGAGAAGACAATGTGCTGTTTTATTTTCGCATTGATGCTTCAGAGTCGGAAATGCTGAACGAGTTGGTGTTCAAAATATCAGATGATACAAACTTGGATGAAATTGAAGCTATAAAACTCTACTATAGTGGAACCGAATCGGTGCAACGCGAAAATGAAATATACTTTGCTCCAGTTGAGTATATTACAAGTCATGCAGGAGGGAATACGCTGAAGGCAAACTCTTCTTATTCTATTAAAGTTGTAGAGCAGAGAAAACCAAGCACAGAAGTTACTCTGTCGCCCAATTACAAACTATTTCCTGGTATCAACTACTTTTGGGTAAGCCTTCAAATGAAACCATCCACCTCTACTTTATCGAAAGTAGATATAGAATTACTATCAGCAAAATTGGATTATAAAGACGCTCCATTACTATTTAATACCGAGCGTGCACCGCACAGAATGGGTGTTGGTGTTAGGCATGCTGGCGATGATGGCTCGGCAGCATTTAGAATTCCAGGACTTGCTACGAGCAACGATGGCTCGCTTTTGGCTGTTTACGATGTTAGGTATAATAATAGTGTAGACCTGCAAGAGTATGTAGATGTAGGCTTGAGTAGAAGCACCGACAAAGGTAAAACTTGGGATAAAATGGTAATCCCTATGAGTTTTGGAGAATATGACGGGCTTCCAAAAGCACAAAATGGAGTGGGCGACCCCGCTATATTGGTTGACACTAAAACTGGCGCTATATGGACAGTTGCTGCTTGGACACATGGAATGGGAAACCATAGAGCATGGCACAACTCGCAAGATGGTATGACAAAAGAGCGCACTGCTCAATTGATTTTATCAAAAAGCACCGATGATGGTAAAACTTGGTCAGACCCTATTAATATAACAGAACAAGTGAAAGACCCTTCGTGGAAGTTTTTGTTGCAAGGACCAGGTAGGGGTATTACTATGCAAGACGGAACTCTTGTTTTCCCTATTCAGTATATCGATTCGACACGCGTACCCAATGCTGGAATAATGTATAGCAAAGATAGGGGTGAAACATGGCACATACACAATCATGCCCGCACTAATACCACCGAAGCACAAGTGGCAGAGGTAACTCCAGGAGTTTTAATGCTCAATATGAGAGACAACAGAGGTGGAAGTAGAGCAGTTGCTACTACTACCGACTTTGGCGAAACATGGCTAGAGCACCCATCGTCGCGCAGTGTCCTACAAGAGCCTGTTTGTATGGCTAGCTTAATAAAAGTAGAAGCCAAAGACAATGTTTACGGAAAAGATATTCTTCTTTTTTCAAACCCAAACACTACTAAAGGTAGGCATCACATTACAATTAAGGCCAGTTTGGATGGGGGACTCTCTTTTCCAACTGAATATGATGTTTTGTTGGACGAAGCTTATGGTTGGGGTTATTCTTGTCTTACATTGATTGATGCCGAGACTGTAGGTATATTATATGAAAGTAGTGTAGCACACATGACCTTTCAGGCAGTACCTTTGAAAGATATATTAAAGTAACAATTAAAAAACAAGTGTCCTATCAATTATAATTTAAACGATAAGCCTGCTCCATTTCCTTTCATGTTATATGGTTTGCAATGGCTAGTTGTGTCAGTACCAACTATTCTGATTTTGGGTCGTGTCCTTGGAGTAATTCACTTCGAGGATGCGCCATCCCAAATCTTTTATATGCAGAAACTTTTCGCGCTGGGCGGAGTTTTTATGATAATTCAGATTTTGTGGGGTCACAGACTGCCTCTTATTATTGGGCCAGCCTCTGTATTGCTCATTGGTATTGTCTCTTCGTTGAGTTTCTCGTATTCTGTTATATATACATCTGTCGCAATTGGTGGAGTTTTTTTGCTTTTCTTATCGCTAAGTGGTTTGTTGGCAAAGGTCGACTTTTTATTCACCTCTCGTATTATAGTGGTTATACTGTTTCTTATAGCGTTTACATTAGCCCCTGTAATATTGAATCTTTTGTTCGAGAACTCTGCAGGTTTTGAGAATTTTCATTTGTGGTTTGCTATTATATTGGTAACATTAATGCTTTTAATGAACAAGTGGTTTGTAGGAGCATGGAAATCGATTGTTATTCTACTAGGAATAGTAATTGGCACACTAGTTTACCTTTGGTTAAAACCAACGCAACTTTCAGAGCCCACCGCAATGTCGGCAATTCTGTCGTCAGACAAACCAAATCTCTTTATTTTCCCCTTAGAGTTTGATTTTGGAGTTATAGCAGCATCTATCTTCTGTTATTTAGCATTGCTTATCAATGAACTTGGTTCTATCCAATCTGTAGGTAGTATACTTAATCTTAAAGATATGGACAAACGAACCGAGAGAGGAGTGGCTGTTATAGGGGTCTCAAATATTCTTGCCGGTATTAGTGGTGTTATTGGTTTAGTAGACTTCTCATTTAGTCCAGGTATTATATCGGCTACAAGGTGTGCGTCGCGTTTTGTTCTTATTCCAGCTGGTATTGGCCTTGTTTTAATGTCACTTTTTCCAGGAGTTGTAAGTATATTAAATCAAACACCTTCATTGGTTATTGGCGCTATTATGTTTTATTTAATGGTTACACAGTTGGCTTCTGGTTTTCATTTAATGCAAAAGCAAAAAGCAGTAATTGATTTTGAATCGGCTATTATCATAGGCTTCCCTATTATGTTAGCAGTGTTGATATCTTTTTTGCCTCAGGCTGTAGTTTCATCTATTCCGCTAATAGTGCGCCCTATCTTAACCAATGGGTTTGTGATGGGAGTAATAACAGTAATTGTTTGTGAGCATATTATCTTTAGAAAGAGTAAAACATAATTTCTTATGGCAATAGTAGTATTTTATGATAGCCTATGTAGTGTTTGCAACTATTGGGTTAATTGGATTTTAGAGAACGATAGCAATGGAGTTTTTTATTTTGCTGCATTAGAATCTGATTTCACTATAGAGTTTTCTCAACACTACAATTACGAATTTCCACAAGAAACCATAGTTGTTTGGGACAAGGATGCAGGCTTCTTGAAGAAGTCCGATGCAGTTGTTTTTATTCTTCATGCATTAAGACCTACCTCTTTTCAATTGAAAATATTAAGGCTCTTTCCGAAGTTGGCGAGAGATATAGGCTATTCAATATTCGCCTATTTCAGACGATATCTACAAGTTGGTAAGTGCAAATTACCTTTGCCAGAATATAAAAAACGCTTCCTTTCTGATATTTCATTTCAAGATTTTATAAAAAAGAAGAAAGATTGATTGAATCTATAGGCCTAGATAGATATAAAAATAGTACTTTTGTTCGATAAATACTAAAACATCGGAATATCTTTATGAAAGAAGTAAGAATATTAGACAAGGATTTCGAATTATTTATCGATGCTGATACAATTCAAGAGAGCATTAAGCGTATAGCAGTAGATATAAATAATGACCTAGAGGGTAAGGATCCAATTTTTATTGCTATCCTAAATGGGTCGTTTATGTTTGCTGGCGATTTAATGAAACATGTTACTGTACCATCTGAAATAACATTTGTGCGAATAGCTTCCTACAAGGGAATGAAAAGCTCAGAAAATATTATGGAGGTAATGGGGCTTAAAGAAGATATCAAAGATCGTACAGTAGTTATCTTAGAGGATATTGTTGACACTGGGCATACTATCGAACGGTTATTGAGTCAGTTTGAAACTCATAGTCCAAAAGAAATTAAAGTAGCAACATTGTTATTTAAGCCAAAGGCTTTGGTGAAAGATGTTAAGCCAGATTATGTGGCATTGAGCATACCCAATGACTTTATTGTAGGATATGGATTAGATTATGACGGATATGGTCGTAATTTGCAAGACATATATAAAATTAAAGAGTAGAAATGGTCTATACTATTCAATGCAGAGTGTATTTAAAGTTCACTAAAGAGGTCTTAAAGTAGCTTTGTAAAGTAGAATTAACCGTTTTTTGAATTTTTTACTCCGAAAAATGGAGTGCATATCAAAAAATTATCTATTTTTGTAATTGAAGAATAACGGTAAGTATTAACGCAAACACATTAAAAACAAAAACATGGAAGTTAAAAAAGCACCGAAAGCAAACATTGAAACTCAAAAGACTACTTTTCTCCTTATGGGGCTTGTAGTTGCACTTGCTGTTTTATTTGTTGGCTTTGAGTGGTCATCAACTATTTCTAAGTTAGATGAAACGGTGATTGTGCAAGATGTGCTGGCTGAAGAGGAAATTGAAATTACTCAACGTGATCCAACACCACCGCCGCCACCACCACCACCAGAACCAGAAGTACCTGAAATTATTGAGGTGACTGAAGAGAGAGTTGAAACTAAAATTGACTTGTCTTCATTAGAGGATGATCAATCGAAAGCTCAAATTCAAAGTTACACACCTCCTCCACCACCAAAACCAGTAGAGGAAGAAGCTACAGAAGAGATATTTGTAGTGGTTGAGCAACAACCTGAATTCCCTGGTGGAATGTCTGCGTTGATGAAGTTTTTAGGCGATAACATCAAATATCCTGTTATAGCGCAAGAGAATGGTATTCAAGGACGTGTTATTACAAACTTTGTAGTAGAGCGTGATGGTAGCATTACAGACGTAAATGTTGTGAGAGGTCAAGACCCATCGCTAGACAAAGAGGCTGTAAGAGTTATTCAAACAATGCCTAGATGGAAACCAGGACAACAACGAGGGAAAGCAGTACGTGTTCGTTTTACATTGCCTGTTGTTTTCCGTCTTCAAAACTAAGGAATAATTACAAAGTGTATTTTTTGTAATTCAATAAACAATAAAAGCTGCTTTATTCGAATAAAGCAGCTTTTATTGTTTATATTTCATATCTATCTACCCATAACTACACTATAATGATACATACACCTACAGATTTAGAAAAGAAAATAAACAAAGCCATAGAGGAGTTGGATTATGAGAGAAATCCAAAATCTTTATTTGAACCTATCAGTTATATTTTGTCGATAGGCGGAAAAAGACTCAGGCCTATTTTAGCTTATATGGCTACAAATTTATTTAGTGATAATCTAGATAAAACTACAGATCCTGCAATAGGGCTAGAGATATTCCACAATTTTAGCTTGCTCCACGACGATCTTATGGACAATGCATCAGTTAGGCGTGGTGAGCAAACTGTACACGTTAAATGGGATGCTAATACGGCTATCCTTTCGGGTGATGCTATGCTTATAGATGCATACAATTATATGCTTAAAGTAGATGCGGATATTCTACCGCGCATTCTTCGAGTTTTTAATACAACAGCCATGCAAGTTTGCGAGGGGCAACAATATGATATGGACTTTGAGAAGCGTATGAATGTGAAAGAATCAGAATACTTAGAGATGATTCGTTTGAAAACTGCTGTTCTTGTAGCAGCATCTCTCAAGATTGGTGCTATAATGGGTAATGCCAGTGAAGAGGATGCTAACAGGCTATATAATTTTGGTATTAATATTGGGCTGGCCTTTCAGTTGAAAGATGACTTGCTGGATGTTTACGGTGATCCTATTGAGTTTGGCAAAAATATTGGCGGAGATATTTTGTGTAACAAGAAAACACACCTACTTATAAAAGCACTCGAAAACAGCAATAAGGAACAAGAAACAGCCCTCAAAGAATGGATAACTGCAGAAACCTTTGACTCCAATACCAAAATAAATGCTGTTAAAGAAATATACGATGATTTAAAACTTGATGTTCTTGTCGAAAAACTCATTCAAAAATATTATCTTGCAGCAATTCAATGTCTATCGGAGGTAAATGTGACAGATAAAAGGAAACAACAACTTCTGATTTACACTAATCAATTAATGAAAAGAGAAAAGTAAAACTTTAATTCTTAGTGAAAAACATATTTTTTTATGTTTTGTCTTCCGTTTTACTTTGAAAGAATATATATGCCATATAGAAGACTCCCAAATACAGATAGTGCTCGTATAAAAGCTTTGAAAACAGCAATTAATAAATGTTCGGATACCGACTTTAATGATGTAGTTGTTTCTATGAAAACTTTGTATAGAGCTAAAAATGCTGTTGGGAAGTTTGAGAGAATGTGCAATTTATATAATCAGACCCTCGAAACACAAGTTAGGGCTAATATATCTTTTCAGAAGCAGATTAGAAATGCTAGAATGTATCTATCTCATTTTGTTCAAGTGCTAAATCTATCTGTAATTAGGAGTGAAATAAAAGATCACAATCTATCTTTGTATGGATTGGAAAATAGCGAATTGCTTGTTCCAGATTTGTCAACCAATGAGTTGATTCTTGATTGGGGGCATAAGATTATCATAGGAGAAGAACGCCGTATTGCAGAGGGCGGAGTTCCTATCTACAATCCAACAATTGCAAAGGTTAAGGTTATGTACTCTATATTTAAGGATGCATATCAAACACAAAAAATTCATCAGAAAGCAACAAATAGAACGCAAGCAGATGTAGTTGATTTTCGCACTCAAATAGATGAGATAATATTAGATATATGGGAACAGGTAGAAGAAGCTAATATTGATTTAACTGCTAAAAAGAAAATAGATAAGAATAGGGAGTATGGTATAGTTTATTATTATAGAAAAGGAGAAAAGATAGATAATGCTAATTGATACACACGCTCATCTATATCTAGATAACTATAAAGATGACCTCTCGGATATTGTGCTAAGAGCAAAACAGACTCAGGTTGAAAAAGTAATACTTCCAAACATTGATGTGTCTACAATTGACTCACTAAAGAAGATAGTGCTTGAGTATCCTGCGCTTTTCTTGCCAATGATGGGTTTGCATCCTACAAGTGTAAATAGTAATTACAAACAAGAGTTGGATATTATATACAAAGAACTCAACAGTAGCAACAAATATATAGCAATTGGAGAGATAGGAATAGATCTATATTGGGATAGTACCCACATAAAAGAGCAGACCGAAGCCTTTGAAAAGCAGCTTTCTTGGAGTATTGAAATGGACTTGCCAGTGGCTATTCATTCTCGCAACTCCTACAAAGAGATTGTAGCATCAGTAAGTAGAGTAGGGGGAGATAAGTTGCGTGGTGTATTCCATAGCTTTAGTGGTGATGCTATCGATTTAAAAGAGCTGCTTCAGTTCGAAGGCTTTTATATAGGCATTAATGGTATTGTGACTTTTAAAAACTCTAACTTAAGAGATTTTTTAAGAATGTGTCCAATAGAAAGAATAGTTTTAGAAACAGATTCTCCTTATTTAAGTCCAGTTCCTTATAGAGGCAAAAGAAATGAACCTATGCACTTAAAACATATTAATCAAACATTATCTGATATATACGGCATCGATTATTCAGATATGGCACAAATAACAAAAGCAAATGCTATGCGCCTTTTTCATTTAAATATCTGAAAGCCTGTTTTTTATACGATTAAACAGGTGTAAGACTTTTATCTATTGATAAAATTATTTCGTTTATGAGTGGTAATGTTGGATAATTTCTCTATTTTTGTCAAGAAAATGAGATGTAAGTGAAAAAAAAGTCGTAATTTGCAACGATTTTAGAACGTCTCCTCATTTTTGGAGAGATGCTCGAGTGGTTGAAGAGGCTCGCCTGGAAAGCGGGTATACGCCAAAAGTGTATCGTGGGTTCGAATCCCACTCTCTCCGCAATACCTAAATAATAGAGGTATTGGTAAGAAATAAGATGAAGCGTTTGTAATTAATAATAACGTAAATAATCATTTTAAATTAATAACAAGTTAAATTCATTAATCCTCAAAAAATTGAACACACAATGAAAAAGTTATTTGCAATTTTCGCAATTCTAGGACTTATGTCTGTAGGGTTGCAATCGGTTCTTTTAGCACAAGACGCAGAAGCAGAAACAGCTACTGAACAAGTTGAAGCAGCTCCTACAGCAGTAGAAGAAGTTGCACCCGCAGCTCAGGAAGTAACAGAAGAAGCTTCTGGTTTTCACAAAGCACTTAAGATTAAATTTATCGAAGGTGGAGCATTCTTTATGAGCTTAGTTGCTATACCATTAATTTTAGGTTTAGCATTTTGTTTAGAGAGAATTATCTATCTTAGTCTTGCTGATGCTCACGTAGAGAAAATGTTGACAGACATTGGTCAAGCATTAGACAGAGGCGACGTAGAAGGAGCTAAAACTTTAGCACGTGATACAAGAGGCCCAATTGCTTCTATTGTATACCAAGGTCTTTTACGTATCGATCAAGGTGCAGAAGTAGTAGAGCGCTCTGTAGTATCTTATGGCGGTGTACAAGCTGGTATGTTAGAGAGAAATCTATCATGGATTACATTGTTTATTGCAATGGCTCCATCTCTTGGTTTCTTGGGAACAGTTATTGGTATGGTACAAGCGTTTGACGATATTCAACGTGCAGGAGACATTAGCCCTACAATTGTTGCAGGTGGTATGAAAGTAGCACTTATTACAACTATTGGTGGTCTTATTGTTGCTCTTATTCTTCAGTTATTCTATAACTACATCTTGAACAAAGTTGAGACTATTCTTAACAAAATGGAAGATGCATCAATTACATTCCTTGACCACGTAATTAGATACAATGTAAAATCTAAAAACTAAACAACCCAATGGCAGTAACAAAAATATCAAGAATTTCGCGTTGGACATTATATGCCTTAACAGCTGTAACACTTGCTCTATTAGCAATGTTCTTCTTTGGAGGTTATGTTGCACCCGAAAATCAATACATGGAACTAGTCGGTATAGCCGAGCCTAGTTTCACTAACGGACTACTTTATTGGATATATGTGCTGTTAGGTGTAACAGTGTTTTCAGTGTTTGCATTCTCAGTATTTGGTTTTATCAATAATCTTAGACATAATAGAAAAAAAGCTATTAACTCATTGGTTATGTTAGCTATTTTTGCTATATTATTGGTAATTGCTTATTCTATTGGAGATGGAACACCACTAAATATCCTTGGATACGAGGGCCCAGACAATGTGGCAGCTAGATTAAAAATGACAGATATGTGGATTTATTCAGTATATATCTTAATGGGCCTAGTTATTTTGTCAATGTTATTCAGTCCTTTAATCAAAAGAATAGGTAAACGGAAATAAATTACTGTTTCCAGTATAAAACAACTAAAAAATATGGCTACAAAGAAAAGAAACGTACCTGATGTAAATACCAGCTCAACTGCTGATATTGCTTTCCTTTTGCTTATTTTTTTCCTTGTTACCTCTTCTATGGATACCGATAGTGGATTGGCAAGACGCCTTCCACCGCCTCCACAGGATGAAGAAAAACTCTCTGAGATGAAAGTCCAAAGACGTAATCTTATGATAGTCTTAGTAAACTCACACAACCAAACAATGGTTGGAGACACTCACTATGATAATGTAAGAGAACTTCAAGGTAAGACAGGAAAACAAAGTTTAAAAGATAAGGTGAAAGAGTTTGTAGTAAATCCAAACAATAATGAAGATTTACCAGAGCTTTTTGAAGAAACTTTCGATGCTCCAGTAGGAACACTTCGTGTGACGAAAGATCACGTAGTATCTCTTCAAAATGACAACACTACAAGCTACAAAATTTATCTTGCAGTTCAGAACGAACTGGTAAAAGCTTATAATGAACTAAGGGAAGAAGCAGCTAGAAGGTATTTTAATAAACCGTACGAAGAGCTTCTAATAGACGAGAAAGATTTAATTAACAAGGTGTTTCCTCAGCGAATTTCTGAGGCAGAACCAAAAAGTTATGGAGAAAAGAAATAATGGGAAAATTTAATAAATCGGGTGGTCGTGAGATGCCAGCTTTAAATACCTCTTCTTTACCTGACATGATTTTTGCAATTCTGTTTTTCTTTATGGTAACAACAACCATGAGAGAAGTTACATTGATGGTTAAGTTTAGAATACCTGTAGCATCAGAAGTACAGAAACTAGAAAAGAAATCGCTGGTAACCTATATTTACATGGGGCAACCAATGGAATCTAAATATGGTACTGGAACTTTTATGCAATTGAACGACAAGTTTGCAGAAGTAGAAGATATACATGATTATATTGCATCGGAAAGAAACATGCTTAATGAAGCAGACCAGCAATTTATGACTGTATCTATTAAAGCTGATGAGGAAACTCAAATGCGTTATGTTACAGAGGTAAAGCAAGCATTAAGAAGAGCATACGCTCTTAAGATAAGTTATTCGTCTCGAAAGGATGATAACTAACATAATTACCTTACGGTAATTAAAAAAAACTAAGCATAAAAAGGCTAAATCAAAATATTTTGATTTAGCCTTTTTATGCTTAATACTATTTGTGATTTTGATTTGTGTATACTCGTTTTGTGCATTATTCAATACTTTTGCAGATTTACACCACGTGTATTACTAATAACCAATGGTAGATGCCAACTTGAAGCCATATTGCCCTTACTAGGCTTCGGAATAACCAAAGCTAGCCACTATGTTACCTAACGACTTCCAGGCAGCTAAAGACATAAATTTCACAAGCGAGGTCGCTAGGTTTTTTTCGCAACCATGTTTTTTAAGCACAACTTTACCCCTTATCATTACCTCTTATGTTTGTTGAAGGCGTGTCTCCTATTACCCATATTAATTCGAAGGCGTGATAATATTATCGTAATCATCCCAAATTAGCCGTATTGCGAATAAAATAACAAAAGCAGAACTTTGCCACAAAAAGTTATGTTTAGTTTGAATGAAAATAATCGCTATTTAGTGTGTTTGCAAGGTGTAGATTTACGCAAAGGTGTCGATGGACTGTGTGGATTAATTCGTTGCCTTTCTTTGAGTCCTACTAATGGCGATGTTTATGTGTTTTTGAATAAGACTCGCACTACTTTAAAATTGCTGCATTGGGAGCGTGGCGGATTTGTAATTTACTATAAGCGAATGGAACGTGGACGCATTAGTCATAAAATATTTATCAAAGAAGG
>SMER01000021.1_pt1 | contig 40517 bp, 33 predicted proteins | sample 2456411 | NCBI WGS metagenome assembly SMER01 (sample SAMN10132597, study PRJNA489261) | soil metagenome | isolation source: day1 antibiotic-silt loam soil ammended with raw manure from dairy cow... | place: USA | collected 2015-05-01 | reverse complement strand
TTGTTTTGGTGTAACCTGCATCAGTTATGAAATGAGTTTGAGTGAGATGAAATACATGAATAATGCGGGTGAATTTCCATAAATGTGCGCGTTTATTACTCCTATTGATAAATATACGGAACATCAATATTAAAAAACATCCATAATAATGAGCACGGATTTGACATCAACGGCTCATAAAACTAAATGGTGTTTATATTTTTGGACTTTAGTTTATGATATTTTTAATAAATCAATATCATAAACAAATCCGCAAATAATCACCTTTCGAAAAGAACAAAAATCAACTAACTCCAACAATTATTATCGGACAATGATCTTCATTTTATCTCAGCATATGCATATTAGCTTCTGAATTAGAAATCCCTATTGATCCATAATTCGAGATGCGTTACACAAACATCTCGAGCAGCCAACAAAAAAGCAGCTGCTCCAAATTATGAAACAACTGCTTTTCTATTTATTCAATAACGACGATTACTCAATCGTCTCTAATTTTCTATAAGCTTTAATAAATATTGCACCTAAGTTTTTATTTGGCGGAATATAATCGCTAAATAATTCGTTTTGTGCGCGACCTTGTCTTTTAAAATACTTTTCTAAATCACTCCACATAGCTACCCAATCTAAATCCTTGCCAGCTAATAAATAGTCGTTGATAGACGTGCTGATCGGCACATTGACACTTAATGCACCAACTTGTTTAGAACTGATGATATGAGCATCAGGAGCCGCATCTAAAACAGCACCTAAGTTATGATAACCACCACAAGATCCTAAAACAACTACTTTCGCACTTGGCGTCAAGTTTTCAATAGTCGAAGTTAAAAAATAACTGTGCCCTCTATGCACCGCAACAGTAGGTTCAATATTGTTTTTAATAAAATACTCTTTTAGCTTTCGTTGAGCCACCTCATCCTCAGGTTCAGTAAGCGGTTTGTTAGCATAAATAATAACCTTGTTTTTACCTGTAGAAGTAAATTTAATCCAATATTGATTTTGTTCCGTTTTCCAAGTACTGTTTCTGAAAAGAGGTACAAAATTAGCATAACTCATTTTTCCATCATCGTCACCGTAGAAAAATACTTGCTGAATAACCTCGCCTTTTTCATTTCTTAAACTACTATTAGGTACACTTGTAATAGGGGGAATTAAAGAGTTTAAATTGCTACTCAAATCTCCAGTATTTTCAGAATGATTGAAAATTGTACTTAATAATCCATAAACGATAACGCCTTTTTGACTTTCATGATTATTAAGTTTATAAGTACGTTCGTAATTTTCCTTTACTTCTTTTTTAAGGAATTCTAAAATTTCTTTGTTTTTTAAACCTCCAAAAGCATCGGCTACGTCAACCGCATCTTCTAAGTCGTGGGGAGCTCCTTTTTCCAATCCACTAACGAACTGTTTCATCACTAAGGTTTGCTCCGTACTGTTCATGGTATTTAAAAACGTTTCTAAAGTACCGTATCCCGCACACATACGAATGAAAGTCCTGAAATTACTATTGTTTAAATCGGCTAAAAGCTCATTACCCTTAGCAGGCTTCATTTTTTCAACTAATCGGTCAAACATCCAGGTGAAACTACTGGTGTAAATTTCGTCTTGACCACCTACAATCATGAAATAAATCTCTTCAGCAGAGTGATTCATCAGTGATGCAAAACGAATATGTGCAGGACGTTCGTGAAGCTCATTGACTACGCGTACGAACCCTAAACCTCTATATAGAATTTCAGTGTTTAATGCCGAATTATCTTTGTTGATAGGGTCTTTCTTTAAGTTGACTAAAGCTTTAAGATATTGAACTTCATCTCTACTTAAAGCATCTACTTGTGCAATCGTTTTTTCACCTCTATGTACTTCATTGACAAAAGGAAGTGCTCTATTCGGGTTTTTAGATTCTGAACCAATTCTCACAATAGTTTGAACAAGAGGATCAGGATTTCTTCTCACAGTTTGAGATAAAACACTTGTTGAAGTAGCGTATATTAAAATAGTCGTCGGATCTACTTGCGCAGCTTTACTTACAATTTTATCCGCAAAAGGCTCCTTGTAAAACTCACCTAAACGCTTGATCATTTCCTTAGGGTATAAACTGCCGTAAGATTCAAATAATAATGCTTTTTCTTTTGGAAATTTATCTAAAAGAGAGCTGTTGTCTATAGAATAAATATTGATTTCCTTTTTTATGAAATCATTCATTTTGTCTTCTTCTATAGCAATCAACATGTTTCTGAAATTAGAAGTCATGTGGGAAAAGTAGTTGACTTCTGTGTTTACAAAGCCTCTGCTAAAAAACTGTTTTAACATGTTTTCTAAAGCCCTGTGATATCCTATTTTATCTTGATGAGTCGCGCTTGGAAGATTTTCAATTAAAATATCAAGTTTTGGAATATCTCCAAGAATGATTTTTGTGAGTTGCGCAGATTTTTCAGGATCGCTAACTTCTATAATACCGTCTTCAAAACCATCTTTGCCATCTAAACGTCTAATAACTCTAACGATATTATCCGTAAAAATTTGACGATTAATAGGAACGGGTTTTAATAAAGTATCGGAGTCTAACCACTCTTGTACTACTTTATCTTCTGTATTTTGTTTTTTTCTAAATTGAGCATGAGCATCCGAAGTGCTCGAAACTATTAGAAAAGAAATAATGATTGAACTTAATAAATAATATCTCATTGGATATAAATCAGATTAATTGTTGGAATAAATGCAAAAATACGTTAGTTAATCAGCACTCCCTTGTAAAACGTAAAAATTAGGAAATAATTAAATTATATAAGTACAGATTCAAAGTTTTCAATCCTTTATGAAAAAACTTACCTTTGTTGAATTCCTAGCTATCAAAAGTTTAGTTGCCAAAAAATGTTTAAACAATATTTAAGTAATTATAATTCTCGAACGCAGTTGTCCATATTTCTATTCTTATGGGCATCTTTCTTTTTAATCACGAACTTGATTCAAGTGATGGTGTTTAATCAAATGAGCCCTGGAGAAGAAGGTTCAAACTTGCTTTATTTGGTGGAAAACCATCCAGGTACAGTGAAATGGTTGAATGCACTCAATAGTATTTTGTTGTTCTTTGTACCTGCACTTTTGTTTGCTTATTTAATGCAACCCAAGCCGTTGAATTACTTAAAATTAGATCGGAAATCTAAGCCTAAAACATTAGCATTAACAGTAGTTATAGGCATGGTGTTGATTCCTACTTTAGTGGGTTTAGGAGGATTTATTAAAGAAATGGAATTGTTCGGTGATGTCGGTGCATCCTTGCAAGAGCAGAGAGATTCTACAATGCAGTTATACTTTAATGATCCGAGTATTCCAGTGTTGCTATTAAATCTAATCCTTTTAGCTTTACTTCCTGCAGTTTCAGAAGAAATCCTATTTCGAGGAGTTTTACAGAGATTGATTGCAGAGAATCTTAAATCGCCGATTTGGAGTATTCTTATTCCTTCTTTGGCTTTTGCTTTAATGCATTTTAGTGTTTATGAGTTTATACCGATTTTTTTGGCTGGGGTGTTATTGGCATTGATTTATTATTTTTCTCAATCATTAAAACTTTCCATTATTGTACATTTTATTAATAATGGGATGCAAGTGGTGATGATGAGCGTTGCGAATGGCGAGGAGGCAGAATTTAGTCCGACGGTGTTTGGTGTGGTGTTTTTAATCAGTGCTTTAGTTTTAGTGGTTATTTTTCAGCAATGGAAACGAACCTTACCTTTGAAAGTAGAAGTATAAACTCTTCATGTCTTTTTTAATATTAAATTATGTCCATGAATTGGCCTACGTTTTTTAAGAGATTGGGATCAGCAATAATTTTCGCGGCTATTATGCTGACTGGATTATTGTATAAGGACATTGTTGCCATCATGATATTGTCTTTGTTGATTCATTTTTTATGTATGAAAGAGTGGTTTCAAATGAGCAATCGATTGTTTTCCACTTTTGGAGGAAGGGAAATGTCTAAATTCACGCAGTATATCGCTCAGTTTTTGGGTTTGGTTGTATTGGCGAGTCATTGGTTAGAAGCGACTTTTGTGTGGTATTTCCTATTGGTAGGTTTGCTTTGTATGCTTATTTACAACGTGTTTTATTATAAAACACAAGGGTGGTGGTCTATTTTCATATTGACAGGATTACTTTATATCTCTTTCCCTATTTCCTTATTATTGCTTTTGCAATCCGTAGCATTCTATCTTCCTTTAATCGCTATTTTATTGATTTGGACGAATGATACCATGGCTTATATCGTAGGTTCATTTATTGGTAAAACGCCATTTTCTAAAATTTCTCCTAATAAAACTTGGGAAGGTATTGTAGGAGGTGCAGTTTTTACCATGTTGTTAGCGGCATTAGCATCCTATTTTGGGTGGTTTTTTGATAAATCATGGGTTTATTGGGTTTTACTATCCCTTATAGTAGCTTTTGGAAGTGTGATTGGTGATTTATTTGAAAGTAAATTAAAGCGCATCGTTAATATTAAAGATTCAGGTCAATTAATGCCTGGACATGGTGGTGCTTTAGATAGATTTGATTCTATGCTTGTGGTTTTACCCTTAGTCTTTGTTTATTCTTATTTTTTAGCATGATAATCATCAGAATCTTTATGTAAATTTGCAACCTAAATCAATGTTTATGGGTTTTCACAGAGAGGGATACCTCCACATTATTATTGCGAGCTTAGTATGGGCTATTATTGGGTATTTAACCTATAATTATATTGGCGCTTCCTATGCTTGGATTTCATGGATTATTCATATCCTTTTATTTTTAGTTTGGTTTTGGGTGCTTTCTTTTTTTAGAATGCCCAAACGAGCGATGACATTTAATGTGGATGATATTACCAGTCCTTGTGATGGTAAAGTAGTGGTTATTGAAGAAGTTTACGAACCTGAGTATTTTAAGGATCAACGTATTCAAGTCTCTGTTTTCATGTCGCCATTAAACGTGCACGTAAATAGGAGTCCAATAGATGGGAAAGTTTTATACACTAAGTATCATCCGGGTAAATTTTTAGTGGCTTGGCATCCCAAATCCTCTACTGATAATGAACGTACTTCTATTGTAATTTCTAATAATCACGTATCTTTATTATTGAGACAAGTAGCAGGAGCTATGGCTCGTAGAATAAAATACTATGTGAAAGAATCGGATGAAATCAAGCAAAATGATGAGTTTGGTTTTATAAAATTTGGTTCGAGAGTAGATATTTATCTTCCATTAGGAACTGAAATAAATGTCGCCATTGGTGAAGTAGTGAAGGGTGGTGTGAGTGTTTTAGCAAAAATTAAATAATTAATTATGTCTTTGGATAAGTCCAATAAACAAAAAAATATGGTACGTCGTTTTAAAACAAAAAACAAACGAAAAGAAAATGATATTGTACAAGCTGTTCCATTACAAGATGAAGTAATCGTAGATATTGTATTACAACGTTTGTTTAATCATGGGAATAAACAAACGGCTTCTTTAGCTGATGATATTTTCGTACCTTTAAACATAGAATTCACTGAAGCTGGACATAACAGAATATGGGACTTGTTGATATCAACTAATCTAGTCGCACCAGTTATAGGATTCGGTAGGTCAGGGAGATTGGCAATTACAAAGGAGGGTTTTCAGTTAATGAATCAATATGGCTCTTATAGAAATTTTATTCAATTAAGAGCAGCTGCACAACAGCAAAAAGCTTCTGCAACTCAACCTCAATTTGATACGCCAAAAGTAGAAAATGAAAATCTAAAACCTCAAACAGAAGAGGGAACTGAATCGGAAGAATCTTCAACAGCAGCAGGTAAAATAGAACCAAAAAAGAATTAAATTACAATATTATGGCACAAACAATTCAAGCGCCTGTAACTTTAACTGAAGGTGCTTACAAGGAAATTAAAAAAATATTTGAACAACCAGATGTCACCGAAGAGCATGGATTACGTATAGGTGTGAAGGGTGGAGGTTGTTCTGGAATGAGTTATCTCTTGGGCATTGATAAAAAAATGGAAGGAGATACTGAATATGAAATCCAAGGTTTTAAAGTATTTATGAATCAAGCGCATGGCATGTATTTAACGGGTATGCAAATTGATTTCGCTCAAGGATTAGATGCAAGAGGTTTTATATTTGAGAATCCTAATGCTTCAAGTGCGTGTGGATGTGGAGAGTCTTTTTCAGTATAATCTAAAAATATTTGAATGGGTTTTCTGAAAATCATTTTAATGGGCTTTGTAGGTTGGCTAACTTTTAGCACACCTACAGAGCCTTTTGTTTCTTCTACAGAAATTCTTTCTTTGGCAGAAGAAGAAAAAGTCAATCAATTAGATGAAACAGGGAAAAGACACGGCTTGTGGGTGATTAGAGAAGAAGCTAGAATGGGTGAGCCGGCAGTCACTAAAATGGGGTATTATGAACATGGTCTCAAAATGGGAACATGGCATACATTCGATCGTTTTAGAGTACTCATTGCTTCTGAACAATTTGTTTATGACGAACTGAATGGTGCAGTAAAGTATTTCGATCAGCATGGATTGGTATGTGAAGGTCAATATTTAGGTAGGAATTCCCAAATGGAAGTGGATACTATTATTGCGACCCATCCGATTACTTTTATGGATACTTTAGTGCCTGTTTATCAGGATATGGGTTCATTTAAACATGGCGTTTGGAATTTTTATAATTCTCACACTAAACAATTGACGAAGAGAGAGTACTATCAAGTGGGTTCCTTAGTGAAATTCGAAGAGGTGCCATTAAAAGAAACTATGGATTCTACTTTTATTGAAAATAGAATTCAGCAACTCCCACATAATCAAACTCCTAAAAAACGTCATTCTCGATCTCGAGAAAGTCTTATACGTTAAATAAATTTTCTTTTTATTCTAAAATCCCCCTAAGGGTGGTAGTATAAGATGCATAATATCTCTTATTTTTGCACAAATATTTAAAAAGATATGAAGCTTATTAATAAAATTCAAGTATTTAGTGTTGCTTTTGGACTGTTGACGGGTGCTTCTTTATTTGCTCAGGAAGGAGTATCAAGTGCATCTACTAGTCCTCAAGAGGGTATGATTGCTACTGTTGTCAAGGTTAAAGGGAAAATCCAATCAGATGCTAATAATGAAGGATTACCGTTTTCTACTGCAGTATTAATCAACAAGTATTCCGGAGCTCAATATGGAATAAGTGCAGACGAAGATGGAAATTTACTATGGGAAGCAGTTCCAGCAGGAGAATACACCGTAAAGGCCTATTATGTAGGATTCGATGCTTATGAAAGTGAGGCAAGTATTTCAGAATCAAGTATTAATTTTACTTTACCAACCATTTCTTTAAATCCAGGTAAGGCACTAAGTTTAAAGACTGTTGAAATCTTAGATTTTAGAGATTTAATTGAAGATCGTCCTGACGGATTGGTTTATAATGTGGAACAAGATGCGACTAACTTAGGTACTACAGCAGATGAAATGCTAAGAAAAGTCCCTATGGTTACTGTTGATTTAGACGGTAATGTGAGTTTGAGAGGAAGTCAAAATATTAAAGTTTTAATTGATAATAAGCCTTCCACTATTTTAGCACAAAGTGTAGCTGATGCATTAAAGCAATTGCCTTCAGATCAAATTAAATCTGTTGAAGTGATTACAAGTCCTGGTGCGAAATATGACGCTGAAGGAACTTCAGGTGTAATTAATATCATTACAAAAAAGAATATCATCACAGGTTTTAATGGTATGATTCACGGCGGTGGAAGTCATACTTTTGGATATGATGATGTTAATGGAAGGATTGGAACTAATCTTAATTTTAGAAGAGATAAGTTTGGAGCAGCGATAAATTTCGGAATTGGAAATTGGAATAGATATTCCGATGGTTTTTCTGAAAGAACAGATTATCCTGGAACGGATTCATCAGAAGTAATGCGCCAAGATTTTAATACTAAAATGGGTGGTCCTTTTATATGGGGTGGTCTAAATTTAGATTATCAAATTGATAGTTTACAAACAGTATTTGCAGGATTTAATGTAAGCCCAGGTAACTATATTAATGAAACGGAAAATCGTACGCAATTTGATGCTTATGGTATTGATTACAGAAGAAAAGTTAAAGATGAAACGCCAAGAATGAATTATAGTTTTAATACTTCTTATAGTAAGATATTTAAGGATAACCCTAAAAAGTCTTTAGATGTTTTAGCTTTATATTCTATAGGAACATCTAATAATAAATACAATTTAAGTCAATTCTCTAATAGTGAATCTACTGCAAACTATTGGGAACGTAGTGTCAATGATGCCACAAATAATGAATTAGCTGCTCAAGTGGATTATGTACATCCTTTTAATAATAATAAACAAAAATTAGAAGTGGGTGCGAAGTATGTTCACAGAGATGTGAGAAGTGACTATCATTTAGAAACCGCGGATAATGAAGGCCAATGGCAGCAAAACCCCAATAGAACTAACGCATTAGATTATATTCAGCAAGTAGCTGCAGTTTACGCACAATTCACTACTCCAGTGGTTGATAAAGTGGACGCTATTGTAGGCGTGAGAGCAGAGTACACTGATATTGATGCAACTCAAAGAGATTTTGGTGGTGCTTTTAGTGATAATTACTTTAATGTTTTACCAAGTGCTATTTTAACTTATTCATTATCAGATTTTAATAAATTAAAATTAGCGTATTTTCCACGTATTGGAAGACCTTCGATTGAATATATTAATCCTTATATTAATTACTCAGATGAATTTAATTTAAAGCAAGGAAATCCTGAGTTAGATCCTGAATTGTCGCATAATGTTGAGTTAGGATATTCTGGAATTTTTGGAAGAAGCAGTTTTAATATCAATGCCTTCTATCGTTTTACGAATAATGCTATTGAAATTGTAGGAAATGTAGAAAATGGCGTGAGCATGAGTACTTATGGTAACTATGCACAAAATGCTACTACGGGTGTAAATATGAACATCTCTTCTCGATTCTTTAATAAATTAATGGTGAGCTTGAACGGTGATGTATATTATAAAGACATCAAGAGTAATAGCATGGATTTAGAAAATGATGGTTTTGAATATAAACTTCATTTATTTTCAAGTTTTCAATTTGGAAAAGGTTGGAGTGCAGAAGGATTTGGAATGTATAATGCAAGAACTGTAATGTTGCAAGGTGTGAATTCTGGTTATTACTTCTATTCATTAGGAGTTAAGAAAAGCATCTTACAAGGCAAAGCTGATGTTAGAGTTTCAGTGAGCAATATTTTCAATCCAAGTGTTAATTATACGATGGAACATAATTATCAAAATGCTCATTTTTATAGTGAAAGTAAGAATGCAGCAAGAGGTATAAGACTTGGATTCTCTTACAAATTCGGTAAGATGACCTTCACTCCAAGAGCGAAACAAATTAAAAGTGATGACTTGTTAGAAGGAACAGACGAAGGTTCTCAAAATCAAGGCATGAACTAAGAATCAATTAAATGATTTCAATATAAATGAAAATTAAAAAGGAGCCAATGGCTCCTTTTTAATTTTACACTACCGGTTGTTACAAATCAAGTTTTCTATAAGTCAGACAGTTGATTTTCTAAACTAAACATATAATCCCTCAATCTTGCAGCTTCAATAAAATCCAATTCTTTTGCAGCGGCTTGCATTTGTGTTTTGACGGCTTTGATTTCTTCTTTTAAATCATCCGCAGTTTTGTAAGACATCTCACTTTCTGCAGCTAAACTATTTTCAGGATATATTTTAGCATCTATAGGAAGAACAGGCATTTCACCTTTGATATCTAATACTGAAGTTTGCCCTAAAATCTGATTAATTGATTTTATAATAGTCGCTGGCGTAATGCCATGTTTTTCATTATAAGCCATTTGAATCGATCTTCTTCTGTTCGTTTCATCTATGGTTTTTTGCATACTATTGGTGATTTTATCGCCATAGAAAATAACTTTCCCTTTCACGTTTCTTGCAGCTCTTCCCGCTGTCTGTGTTAACGATCGCTCATCTCTTAGGAAACCTTCCTTATCCGCATCTAAAATGGCCACTAAAGTCACTTCAGGTAAGTCTAATCCTTCTCGCAATAAATTGACTCCTATCAATACATCCACATGGCCTAATCTTAGGTTTCTTAAAATTTCGACCCTTTCTAAAGTATCTACCTCGGAGTGTATGTAAGTTGAATTGACATTAATATTTCTAAGGTATTCATTCAACTCTTCTGCCATTCTTTTAGTCAAGGTCGTTACAAGAACTCTTTCATTCAATAAAACACGTTCATTAATCTCTTCTAATAAATCATCAATTTGATTTTGAGTGGGCCTAACTTCTATAATTGGATCTAATAAACCTGTGGGTCTAACAATTTGTTCGATGATGACCCCTTCAGATTTTTCTAATTCATAATTTCCAGGGGTTGCACTTACAAATACAGTTTGATGTAACATTTGCTCAAACTCATGAAAGTTTAAAGGTCGGTTATCTAAAGCAGAAGGCAATCTAAATCCAAAGTCAACTAAATTCATTTTCCTACTTCTGTCGCCACCATACATTCCTGAAACTTGGGGAATTGTAGCATGACTTTCATCGATAAATAACAAGAAATCGTCTGGGAAGTAATCAATCAAACTAAAAGGTCTTGTTCCAGGTTTTCTTCCATCTATAAATCGAGAATAATTCTCAATGCCCGTACAATAACCTAATTCTTTAATCATTTCAACGTCATAATTGACTCTTTCTTTGATTCTTTGCGCTTCTAATAACTTCCCTTCTTTCGTGAAATATTCCACTTGTCGATCTAATTCATCATAGATCTCTCTGATAATCTCTTGGATCTTATCCTTAGGTGTCATATATAAGTTCGCAGGAAATATCGCCGCATTTTGCATGGGTGCAATTCTTTTACCAGTTTCTATTTCGAAACTTTCCATCTCTTCAATTTCATCACCAAAAAATGTGAATCTATAGCCTATATCTAAATATGGAGGATGCACGTCAACCGTATCTCCATTCACTCTGAAACTTCCTCTATCAAACTCAATTTGATTTCTATGATATAAACTATTTACCAATTGATGTAAAAAAGCTTGTCTACTGACTCTTGTGCCAGGACTTAATCTGATAATTCCATTTTTGAATTCCGTAGGGTTTCCCATACCATAAATACAAGAAACGGATGCCACCACTAATATGTCTCTTCTTCCACTCAAGAGACTTGTCGTTGCACGCATTCTTAATTTGTCCAACTCCTCATTTATTGCCAAATCCTTTTCTATATATGTATCAGAAGTCGGTAAATAAGCTTCAGGTTGATAATAATCATAGTAAGAAACGAAGTATTCTACGGCATTATTAGGGAAGAAATGTTTGAATTCACCATATAGTTGGGCCACTAAAGTTTTATTATGCGTCAAAACTAAAGTGGGTTTTTGAACTTCTTGTATGACATTAGCCATAGTGAAAGTCTTGCCTGAGCCAGTTACTCCAAGCAATGTTTGAAAGCGTTCATGGTCCTCTATACCCTTAGAAATACTATCAATAGCTTTAGGTTGATCTCCCGCGGGTTTATAAGGTGCTTCTAATTCAAATTTCATAAAACAAAATTACCGATTTTAAATCAACTATTAATTTCAGTACTTTAAAAATAATCTCATATTTTTTTATTAGCCATTAATATTGCAGTTAGAAAAATGTATCTTTGCATGTCTGTTAAACAATTTATTAACCACAGAAAACAAATTTAGATGTCAGGAATTATAGGATATATAGGTAAGAAAGAAGCATTTCCAATTTTAATACATGGATTAAATCGCTTTGAGTATAGGGGTTATGATAGTGTGGGTATTGTAACTTTAAATGAAGGTCAATTTTCAATTTACAAAACTGCAGGAAAACTCAAGGAATTAAAAGACTTTACGAAAGAACAAAATGTTTCTGGAAATATTGGCATGGGACATTCTCGTTGGGCAACTCATGGAGTAGTTAATGAAGAAAATGCACATCCTCATTTATCTAATTCTGGGAAACTGGCCATTGTACATAAGGGTATTGTTGAAAACTACGCGAGTTTAAAAGCTAAATTAGTAAAAAGCGGTTATCATTTTAAATCTGAAACGGATTCTGAGGTATTGATAAACCTGATAGAAAATATTCAGATTGAGCATGAATTAGATTTGCACACTGCGATTCAGTGGGCTTTAAATCAAGTGGTTGGTGCCTATTCAATCATCGTTCTTAATAATGAAGAGCAATTACTATATGCAGCGAGAAAAGGCAGTACATTAGTAGTTGGAGTAGGAGAAGATGAGTTTATTATTGCCTCGGACACTTCTCCGATTATTCATTACACTAAGCAAGTTATTTATATCGAAGAGGAAGATATCTATAAGTTTGATTTAGATGGTAAAATGAATATTTTGAATTTGTCTAACATTGAAAAAACACCTCCTGTTCAACAATTAGAAACGGAATTAGAAACGATAGAAAAAGGAGGTTATGATCACTTCATGCTTAAGGAAATTTTTGAGCAACCAAAAGTGATTGTAGATGCTTATAGAGGAAGAATGAGTCCTGTGGATGGATGGGTGAAATTAGGTGGAGTTTCTGAATTTAGTAATAAAATTAATAATGCGAAACGAATCATATTTGCAGCATGTGGTACTTCATGGCATGCAGCATTGATTGGAGAGTATTTAATCGAAGAGTTAGCAAGAATACCTGTTGAGGTTGAATATGCTTCTGAATTTAGATACAGAAATCCTATCATCGGAGAAAGTGATGTATTTGTAGCGATTTCTCAATCAGGAGAAACGGCTGATACTATTGCAGCAATAGAGTTAGCCAAAGAAAGACAAGCTTTAATTTATGGAATTTGCAACGTAGTAGGTTCTACTATTTCTAAAATGTCTCATGCGGGTTCTTATACACATGCTGGTCCAGAAATTGGAATTGCCTCGACTAAAGCTTTTACAACTCAAGTAGTAATCTTGACCTTGATGGCTTTACAACTAGCAGAATACAAAGGAACTATATCAAGAACTCATTTACATGAAATTCTTCATGAATTAGAAGCTATTCCTGGGAAAATAGAACAAATTTTAACTCAAAATGAATACATCAAAGAAGTTGCGAAGCATTATAAAGATGCTAATAATTTCTTGTACTTAGGACGAGGAGCGAACTATCCAGTAGCTTTAGAAGGTGCATTGAAATTAAAAGAAATTTCTTATATACATGCGGAAGGGTATCCTGCAGCAGAAGTTAAACATGGGCCAATTGCTTTAATTGATGAGAATATGCCTACAGTTGTTTTAGCAACTAATGAAAGTGCATATGATAAGATTGTTTCCAACATACAAGAAATCAAAGCGAGAAAAGGAAAGGTGATTGCTATTGTAACTGAAGGGGATGAAATTATTAAAGGCATTGCAGATCATATTATTGAAGTGCCAGCAACGGAGGAATTATTTGCTCCTTTATTGACTATTGTTCCTTTACAATTGTTGTCTTACCATATTGCTTTATGGAGAGGCGCTGATGTAGACAGTCCTCGTAACTTAACGAAGTCTGTAACAGTAGAATAATTAAACAGTCTAAATGTTTAAATCATTATCATAAGAAAGCCCGACTAAAATAGTCGGGCTTTTTGTTATATATTTATTAAGGAAATTATCGCTTTTTTAATTGCTTGATTTTGTCGTTGATTTCTTTCTCGTCTGCACCTAATTCTATAGCGATTTTATATAAATTAAGCGCTCTTTTAGAGTTGCCAAGTGCTGATTCAATTTCAGCTAAATGTGTATGGTAAACATGCGCTGTTTCATGATTAGGTGTCAATAAACTCATGGCGCGTTCTAAGAGCTTTTTTGCATTAATGTATTCTCCTTGTTTGTAAAGAATCCAAGCATAAGTATCTAAATAAATTGGATTTTCAGGCTCGCTTTCAACAGTATATTTAGACATTTCTGCAGCTTTCTCAAGATCTTTATTTTGTTCAGCAAGTAAATAGCTAAGGTTGTTTAATACCGGTAGATTATAAGGGTCTATTTTGATGTAGGCATCGTAATATCTTTCCGCATCATCAAGATTTTCTAATTCGTAATTTAAAAAACCTAAATTTAAATAGAATAACCTCGTTAAGTTAGCTTGGTATTGATTTTCTGCTGCAGACAGTTCCGTTTCTAATCCTTTTTCAAAAAGACTGATTCCATCTTGATATAGTTTTAAGTTTACAGCAATAGCGCCTTTATAAAAGTAATAAAAGCCTTGATCTAGATTTTCTTGTTCATGAAATAAATTAAGAACGGTTTCTAATTTCTCATACTTTTCTAAAGAAATTAGCAATTCAATGTAATAGATATAGGCTTCAAGATTTCCTGGATTTAATGCGATTGCTTTTTTAAACCACTGAATGGATTTAGTTTGTGCAACGTTGAGTTCTGAATTACTTTCTAAATGATACATTTCCTCAGCAAGCAGGACACTTTGAGCTTTCAGCAATGCAGCGCTTGAGGTAATGTGTTCATCTTTTATAGCAATCTCTAAAAGTTCTTCAATCAGTTGTGTGTTGTTGTCATCTGATTTTAAATTACTTTCCATCAACGCATAAATAGGCAGAATACGTTCCTCTTCTGTGTAAGATAAGTCTACAATAAAAGCCTTGGAAAAAGACTCCACAAAACTCTTTTGATTCAGTTGATATAATTTAGCCAAATTCCACTTGAAAAACTCCTCTTGTATTGGACGTTCATTTAAGTGTTCTTTATAAGTCTTGACTAGATTGACAGTATCCTTAAAGTTCTCGTAGATATAGGTTTTTATTTCTTTAAATAGATAATAGTCCTTTTCCTTACCTTCTACACCTTGATGAGCAGTTATAAGTTTGTTTATTTCTTTAACAGCCGTTTCTTTCTGTTTTAGTTCAACATATAAGGTGACTTTTTGAATAGCAAGTTCCGTCATGTTGTCTTCAGGTAAATCTTTACTTTGAAGCAAATTGATGATTTCTAAACCTTTTTCGAAATCCTCAGCTGATACATAGTATTTTAAAGCTGTTGAATAAGAATTGATTTCTTCTTGAGCATCAGCTTTCGCATATTTCTCGAAAAACTGTGCAGCTTCTTGATTTCTTTCAAGTCGAGCTAAAACTTCTCCTTTCATCGCTAATAAGTAATGCTTTTCAGGAAATGCAATGATCGCTTTATTCAGGTATTTTAAAGCATTTTGAGGATTGTCAGTAATCACTTCAAGGATAGCAAATTCTTCAAAAACATCCGTGTAGTTAGAATCGATATCTAAAATTTCTTGAAATAATTGGTAAGCATCTTCATACTTTTCTAATGAAAAAGCAATTTGTCCCTGTGTGTAAAGGGAGTCTAGGGTTTTAGATCTGGTATTCGATTGTGCATTTATAGACGAACTCATGAATAAAAATAGAGTGGTCACAATAAGTGCTAAATAATGCTGTATTTTGCTCATGTAAGTGGTGGTTTATTTTATAATTGGATAACGCTCAAACGGTTCTTGATCGTCAAATATTTTTCTATAGGTAGCTAATTTTCTAGTGACTTCTGCGCCTAAGCTTTTAGCTATATTGATCATTTTAGGATTAAAGTCTCCGATCCATTGCATTTCATAATCTTCATAATGTGTGTTATTGACAAAATCTTTATTGCTTTCTATCATCATAAAGTTATCAATCCCTCTTCCTTGATATTCAGGTATAACGCCAAAAACGAGGCCAACCATTCGGTTGTTTTTCAAAGTCTTTTTATAATAAAGAAACTTAATTTTATGCCATAAACTTAATTTTCCATTTAGATATTTAAAATACTGATTTAAATCAGGAAGGTTTATCCAACAAGCTACAGGTTGGTCTTTGTGGTACACAAACATTGAAATTTTTTCATCCATCACTGGTTTCATCGTTTGAAACATTTTTACCGCAACTTTTTCATCTAATGTCTTATTCCCAGCATGTGTTACCCAAGCTTTGTTATAAATATAAGTAAAATCTCGTGCAAATTTTTCTAAATTCCTTTTGCTGACATTTTTGATCGTGTAATCTGGGTCAGCAGCAAGTGTTTTTGATCTTTCAAGCCAACTTTCTTTAAAATTTCCTTTTACTTTTAAGCCATAACATAATTGATTGAAGTAAACTTTAAAACCATAGTTCTCTAGTAAATCTACATAATAAGGAGGATTATAATTCATACCATATAATGGTTCATGGAAACCTTCTACTAACAAACCCCAAAACTTATCACGCTCTCCAAAATTAATTAATCCATCCATCGCTTCATAGCCATGAGAAAGCAACCAATCTTTTGCAGTATCAAAAATGAAATTGGCCACTTTTTGATCATTAACACATTCAAAAAAGCCAATGCCACCTGCTTGTAGTTTTAATTTTTGCTTTTTGTTATAAAAAACAGCAAATCTTCCCACATGTTTATTTCCTTGATATACATTATATCGAATACAATCTCCATGTCTGAAATATTTATTTTTCTCTCGATCAAAAACAGCTTCGATATCTTTATCTAAAGGTTTAATCCATTCAGGGTCATCTTTGTAAATCTGATCAGCTATAGAAAGGAAACTTTTAATTTCATGACTTGATTCAACTTCGACAAGCTTTAACATAATGATTTCTATTTTTCAAATATTACTAAATGATAATTTCTTCTCCCTCTTTGTATCAATATAAACTGTTCTTGTAATAAAGAAGAAGTGTTAATTATAGCATCTATTTCGTCGATTTTTTCTTTATTGATATGAATAGCACCTGAAGTTATCATTTTTCTCGCAGCTCCTTTGGAAGGTTGAACTTCAGCATCTACTAATAAATCTACTAAAGTGTAGCCTTGTTTTAAAGTTTCAATATTCAATTCTTTCTGAGGAACTCCTTTCATGATTTCCATCAATTGAGTAGCAGACAAAGAAACTAAATCTTCCGCTGTGCTTTTTCCAAAAAGAATATTGCTGGCTTTGATAGCAAAATCCAAGTCTTCTTTGGAGTGCACTAAAATAGTTACCTCTTCAGCCAAACGCTTTTGTAATGTTCGAAGATGTGGTGCTTCATAATGCTCAGTAATTAATTTTTCAATTTCATCTATTGTTAAAAAAGTAAAAATCTTGATATACTTTTTCGCGTCTTCATCTGCTGCATTCAACCAAAATTGATAAAATTCATAAGGACTGGTCAGATTTCTATCTAACCAAATATTCCCACCTTCAGTTTTTCCGAATTTGCCTCCATCTGACTTGGTCAATAACGGGCAAGTAAATGCAAATACTTCAGAGCCACCCATTTTTCTGGTCATTTCTACACCCGTAGTTATGTTTCCCCATTGATCTGCTCCTCCGGCTTGAACTTTAATATTCTCATTTTTATTTAAATGGTAGAAATCATAACCTTGAATAACTTGGTAACTAAATTCTGTAAAAGATAGTCCGAATTCAAGTCTTTTTTGAACGGAATCTTTAGCTAACATGTAATTGATGGTAATGTGCTTACCAGCATCTCTGATAAAGTCTAAAAAACTAAAATCTTTAAACCAATCATAATTATTTACTAATCGAGCGGCATTTTTTTTATCACTATTAAAGTCTAAAAAACGATCTAATTGATTTTGAATTCCTTTTGCAAATTTACCTAACTGTTCTTCATTTAAAAGATTTCTTTCAGCCGATTTTCCAGTAGGATCACCAATCATTCCAGTTGCACCACCTACTAATGCATAAGGTTTATGACCTGCCTTTTGCATGTGCATCAATAAGATGATGGGTATTAAACTTCCTATATGTAAACTTTCTGCAGTGGGGTCAAAACCTATATATAACGAAGTGATTTCTTTTGCTAATTGCTCCTCTAGTCCTGGAGTAAAATCTTGAATTAATCCTCTTTGGATTAATTCAGGTATGAAGTTATGATGATTCATAAAGTTTTTCTTTTTTATAATTCAAGTAACAAATTTACTTCGGATTTTTAGTCTTCTTACCATAGTATTTAGTTTTATTTCGATTGTGTGATATAAAACACCTGTTTTGTCTGAATATTTCATAAATTTGCGATATATATACACTTGTTACATATGAAATATATCTTTACTTCTGGCTTGATGCTATTGTCGGCCATGTCATGGAGTCAATCTAGAATTTATGTCAATGAGTACTTGAATATTGGCGTAGGCTCAAAAGGATTAGCCATGGGCGGAGCGCAAGTAGCAAGTGCCAATGATGCATTTTCTCCTTATTGGAACCCTGCGGGTATGATAGGAAATGAATCTCATTACCAGGTAGGTTTAATGCATGCGGAATACTTTTCTGGTATTTTTAAATATGATTATGGAAGTGTTATCATGCCTTTTGATGATAATAAAAGAAGTATTGGAATCTCATTAATCAGATTTGCAACAGATAATATCCCTTATACGATTGATTATTTAAGACCAGATGGTTCTTTTGATGACTCTCAATTAAGAAGTATTAGTGCAGGTGATTATGCAGCTACGATATCATATGCTCAAAAGTTAGGATTTGCTAAAGGTAACCCGGATTGGAATTTTACTGGTGGTGCTAATTTAAAAGTTTTATACCGACATATTGGATCCATGGGTAAGGCTTGGGGAATTGGAGTAGACCTTGGTATAATGGCTCAATATAAGCAATGGAACTTTGGACTTTTTGCTAAGGATATCACCACAACTAATACAGCTTGGAGTTTTAACTTGACAGAACGAGAGAAAGAGGTATTCAGAGCGACGGGTAATGAGATTCCCATTAAAAGTTATGAAACCATGTTGCCAAGGTTGAATTTAGGTGCAGGTTATCAGTTTTTTAAACCTGGAAAAGACTTTAGTTTGTATGCAGAGTTGAATGCAGACATAACTACTGATGGCAGACGAAGTACGATCATTCAAAGTAATCAAGTCAGTATTGACCCTCGATTAGGAGTGGAAGTGGGTTATAAAGACGTCATCTTCTTAAGAGGTGGCGTTCAGAATTTTCAACGTGTATTAGATAATGCTGACAATTCAAATCAAGACAAATATACCGTATTTCAACCGAGTGTTGGAGTGGGGTTGGATCTTAAAGGATTTACTATTGATTATGCATTTACCAGTTTGCAAATGCAAGATAACCCTTTGATGTCACACATCATATCTTTAAAAATTGATATCAATGTCAAAAAGAGATTAGATAAAGAAAAAGAAACTCCAGAAAACGATTAATATTTATCATCATGAAACTTAAAAAGTATTTTAATTTTTTCCTCTTCGGGCTTTTATCCTTAGCCTTTAGTAATGCTTATGCACAAGTAAGTACTTATGGAAATGAATGGATTGATTCACAAAAAAATCACTATAAATTTAAGGTGGGTGAAGATGGGATTTATAGAATTACTTACGCACAATTAAGTAGTTTAGGCATGCAAAATATACCTACAGGTCAATTACGGGTTTATCGTGATGGCGAACAAGTGCCCTTATATGTCAGTAATAGTACTTTAGGTCCGGGTGAATATATAGAGTTTTATGGCAGAAAAGCTGATGGTAAGGTAGATAGGCAGTTGTTTTTGCAACCAGAATTTCAGCCGAATGAAGAGCTTAATTTATTAACAGATACTGCTGTTTACTTTTTGACGCATAGAGATACAGGTATTCCATTACGCGTAACTGCTGAAAATAATGTGATACCTAGTCCTGAGCCTAGTAGTGCGGAGTATATATTTGCTACTGCATATCCAACAAGTAATATTCGTTCAAGGGCTATTTTAGGAGATTCTTATTCAAGCGCTGAATATTTTAATACCAGTGATTTTACAGCTGCAACCGGTTATTCTTATGTCAATACAAATAATACTACTGCCTACTTACGAGGTAGGGGTGCAAAACTTGATGCAGGAAGTCATGCGACCTTATATGTGAACCTATCGAATGTTCAACAAAATAAAAATCAAAATGACTTCGAGATTTCATTAAATGATAATTTAATATTTGATACTAGCTATGTTGGTACTTATGATTTATTAAAATTTCAATTTGATATTCATCCCAGCATGTTAAGCACTTCTATAAATCAAATGTTTAAATTAATAGACACAGAATCTAGAAAAGCCATTTATTATTTAAAATTAAAATATCCTAGAAGTGTGAATTTAACGGTAAATGAAGCACTTTATTTTAATTTTTCCTTACCAGCTAATAGTCCGTTCTTAGATCTAGGGTTCAATACCACTCAGGGAGAGCCTATTTTATATAATATTGATGATCATAAAAGATATCAAGGTGTTGTTCAAGGAAATAGAGCCAAGTTTTATTTAGGATATCAAAATACAGAAAAAAACTATTTCATTAGTTCAGTTCAAAAAGTATCAGAAATAGAAGACTTTGAATTAACTAATATGGTTATTAATACTCAGGCCTTTAATGCTGATTATATCATATTGAGTAACAGTGATTATATAGGGAAATCTCCAAACTACATACAAAGTTATGCAACTTATCGTTCAAGTGTACAGGGAGGAGAACACGAAGTGGCTATAGTAAATGCAGAGGATTTATATAATCAATTTGCTTATGGCCAAAATATGCATCCCAGTGCCATAAAAAACTATTTAGCATATGCTCAAAATCAAAATAATAACAAGATTAAACACTTATTCATTGTAGGAAAAGGATTGAGATTTGACAAAATGTTTGATTACTTTAAAAATCCATCAGCTTATAATTATACACCAGTCCCTACCTATGGTTCACCTGGTTCTGATAATTTATTTTCAGCATTTGATAAAAGAATTCCTACTATTCCTACGGGAAGATTTTCTGCTTGGAGTAATGAAGAACTAGGTCAGTATTTAGAAAAAGTTCAGCAATATGAATCAGAAGTTCAGTTTAAGGAAGAGAATGCTTACTCTACTGATGCATTATGGCAAAAAACAGCACTTCATGTGGCAGGAAGTTCAGATCAAGCGTTACAAACCTTCTTAGTGAATTCTTTAAATAATTCAGGAAATAAATATAAATCGAATCAAAAAGGAGGTTTGGTTTTCGATGTAAGAAAAACATCAACTGATCCAATTGAACAAGCTCAAAACGAGGCGATCAATGACTATTTTGAAAAAGGTATCAACTTGCTTACATTTTTTGGACATGCTTCTTCTGCAGGTTTTGATTATAATTTAAATAATCCTGATTTATACGATGCTATTCCACGCTTTCCACATTTCTTGGCATTAGGTTGTGACGTAGCCAATATCTTTACTCAACCTCAAGAAAAAACAATTGGAGAAATATATTTAAACTCTATTGAAGGTGGTTCATTGACTATGATTGCTTCTAATAATTATGGTTATACTTCAAGCTTGGATAGATATATGCAAGGGTTTTATTCACAAATGGCAAGTAATGAGTATGATGGAACTATTGGTCAGCAATATTTGAAAAATATTCAAAGTTTACAACAACAATATCCAACTCGATTCATGGATGCACATATTCAATCGATACTATTTCAAGGGGATCCTGCATTAAGATTTTCACAACCTGAAAAATCTGATTTAGCCATTCTTGAAAATGAAGTGAAAACTAAAGAATCGTTTGTAACATTGTCTTTAGAGAAATTGGAATTGATTATCCCTCTTTACAACTTTGGGAAAAGTGTAGAGGACTCCATTTTAATATTAATTTCTAGACAAGCAATGGGAGATGAGGAAGCTTTAAAAGATTCCATTTGGATTGATAATTTATATGCAATTGATACATTGTTTGCAAGTTTGCCATTATCTAAACATAATGTAGGTATGAATAATATCACTATTCATATAGATGCGGACAATAGATATGATGAATTAACTAAAGGTAATAATCTCATTCAAAAACAGATATTTGTTGCTTCAGATGATATCAAACCTATTTATCCACATGATTTTGGTATAGTATATGATACGGAAACCTTTGCATTGAAAGCAAGTACTATGAATACTTTTGCTTCAGAAGCTACTTATATTTTTGAAATTGATACTACTCAGTCTTTTGATTCTCCATTAAAACAAACCACTTCGTTGTCAAGTCAAGGAGGAACTTTGATTTGGAAACCTACCATAAGCTTGCAAGATAGCATGGTATATTATTGGAGAGTTGCTGTGGATATAGAAGAGAAAAATTGGAATTACCGTTCGTTCATTTATTTAGAGGAAGGAAGTGATGGGTGGAATCAATCTCATTACTATCAATATAAGTCGGATGAGTTTGTAGGGACAAATCTACCTGAGGAAACAAGGGAGTTTGAACTTTCAAGCATTAATTCGAGATACTTAGTAGAGAATAAGATGATTTCTTATATAACTAATGATTATCATAATACGAGACATAGTTTGAATGATATTGTCTTAGATAATTGGGGCTGTGCATTTTCTGGAGGCATTCAGGTTGCAGTTTTTGACTCTATTACTGGTGAGCCGTGGCAATGGGTAGCTAATACTGTTCCAGGGAGTAGACCTCCTTGTTCTAGTAATCAAACAAGATATGTACATGAATTTTTTCTGAATAGTTTAGAGTCCCGAAATCAGGCTTCAGATTTTATAAATAGCATTCCTGATGGTCATTATGTGATGATGAAAAATATAATTTACAGTATTCCTACTGGATCTAACCAATGGGATCAAAGTACTGCACAGGTTTGGATGAATGATACTTTAATTAATGGAAGTAATCAGTCGTTATATCATACGCTTGTTGATATTGGGTTTGATGAGATTGATGAGTTCAATGATAAAAAGACATTTATACTATTTAGAAAAAAAGGAGACCTTTCTTATCCAGTCCACCAAGTATTTTCTACCAATGCAGAGGAAAAGATTTTTTTACAAACTGAGTTCCCAATCTATAAAGACTCTGGAATTGTAGAGTCTGTTTTAGTAGGACCAGCCAAGTCATGGACAGATTTGTCATGGAAAATGAGTGAGCAAATTAATGGCGACGTTTCTTACTTACAGCTTTATGGACTAAACGAAAATAGAGTGGATACTACTTTTTTACAAAATGTTCAAAATGAGACTTTGTCTTTAAATCATTTAGATGCTAATCAGTTTCCGTATTTAATGTTAGAATGGGTGTCTAAAAATACACTTACAAGAGAAAGTAGACAGTTAAAGCATTGGAGAGTAATGTATGAGCCTTTGCCTGAAATTGGCTTAAGTCCGAATCATCATTTTACTTTTACGGATAGCTTAAAACAAGGTGAAAAAGGGAATTTATCCTTAGCCATTCATAGTTTAAGTGATCAAAATATGGACAGCGTTGGTTTTAGAATTAAAGTTCTTGATGAACAATTACAATCTCATGTTTTATCTTATAATAAATTCAGACCTCTATTAGCTCATGATACGATGCATGTGGATTTAGAGTTAGATTTAACAAATTACCCCGGGAGAAATACATTAATCTTTGAAGCAAATCCTAACTTAGAACAGCCGGAGCAATTTTATCCTAATAATATAGGTCAAAAACAGATTTATGTTCATAAAGATGATAGTAATCCACTTATAGATGTAACGTTTGATGGCGTGTATATCTTGGATAAAGATATCGTTTCTGCAAAACCTGAAATAACGATTCTTTTGAAAGATGATAATATTCATCTGCCTATCAATGATACTGCTCAGTTTAGTCTTTATATACAAAGACCAAATCAGACTAATTTAGAAGAAATCAAGGTAGATGATCAAATTTGTAAATTCTATCCTGCAGAAATCACAGGAAGTCAGTCTAAAAATGAAGCTCGTATAGAATATATGCCTCATTTTTTAGAAGATGGAGTTTATAAATTAATTGCAAAAGCGAAAGACAAGTTAGGCAACGAAGCTGGTAGAGGGCAAGCTTATGAGATTCGATTTACAGTAATCAATAAATCAACCATAACGAATGTTTTAAATTACCCTAATCCGTTTTCAACTTCTACTCAATTTGTATTTACATTGACTGGTGCAGAAATTCCAAGTCAGTTTAAAATTCAAATCCTTTCTGTGACAGGTAAAGTAGTTAGAGAAATTACTCAAAATGAATTAGGACCGATTAGAGTAGGTAGAAACGTGACAGACTTTAAATGGGATGGTAGAGATGAGCATGGTCAAATGCTAGGAAATGGCGTTTATTTATACAGAGCCGTAACTAATATCAAGGGTGAAGGAATAGAACATAGAGGGAATGAGGAAATTGATCAGTTTTTCAAGAATGGCTATGGTAAACTTTATATAATGAGGTAAGATTAGCAGTTTTGCTTTATATAAAATTGTAAATTTGAGGATGAACCTAAAGTTCATCCTTTTTTTTATGAGAATATTACTTTTGATTTCGCTGCTTTTAATTTCTTTAACCGCTTTAAATGCACAAGCTCCTCAAAGAGCATCTTCTAAAGATGTTTATTTTAAAATAAAACAACTTAATCATTTAGCGAATGTACTTTATGTTGCAGCACATCCTGATGATGAAAATACGCATTTACTCACTTATTTAATCCATGAAGAAGGCGTTAATGCAACGTATTATTCATTGACTAGAGGAGATGGTGGTCAAAACATCTTAGGTAAAGACTTAGGAGTGGCTTTAGGAATTACCAGAACCATGGAAATGTATGAAGCAAGGAAAATTGATGGCGCTAAACAAAAATTTGGTACTGCTTTAGATTTTGGGTTTTCTAAAAATCCAGAAGAGACCTTTAACTTTTGGGATAAAAATAAATTAGTACAAGAAACGGTAGATTTAATTCAAGAACTTAAGCCTGAACTCATTATTTGTCGTTTCCCAACAACAGGTGAAGGCGGACATGGACATCATACAGCTTCAGCAATCGTCGCATTAGAAGCTTACAAACAAATCCAAAAACATAATAAGTCAGCTTCTCAATCCAATCAATTGTGGGAGCCGAAAAGAATCTTATTTAATTCTTATAGTTTTAGATCCGCTACAACAATTAAGAAAGATCATTTACAACTACCTTTAAATCAATTCAATCCAATATTGGGGAAAGCTTACTCTCAAGTAGCAGGAGAAAGCCGAAGTGTACATCATTCTCAAGGTGCGGGTACACCACAAAGATTAGGTGAAACTACAGAGTACTTTGGATGGGTGGCTGGAGCACAATTAACTGAATCTATTTGGGATGGAATTGATAAAAGTTGGAATAAAGTAAAAGGTGTTAAGGTTCAACAATCAATTTCAAAGCTTTTAAAAGATTTTGATTTTGTAAATCCTTCCGCTCACCTTGGAGATATCATTTCGATAAGAAAGATGATTCTCGCTATGCCGGAACATAACTGGAAGCAACAGAAGCTCAATGAAATTGATGATATTTTATTGGATATTATTGGATTGAGATTAGAGTTTAATACAGCAAAAGAAAGCTACGTGACTGGAGATTTTAAGGAAATTGAAATTAAAGCACTTCAACAAACAGATTTGTCTTTAGTTATTAAGCAATTAGAAATAGATAATCAGATTATAAAAGATCCATCATGGAATTTTAAAATTCCAAATAATCAACTACATGATCAAAAAATAAAACTACCCACTTCTTTAGCTATTGATTTTAGTGAGGTGTATTGGTTAGCGAATGAAAATGAGAAAGCGAGTTTTCCTATGGAAATCGAGGTTACTTTCTTAATCGATAATGATATTGAAATCACTAGAAATTATCCAGTGACTCATTATTATTTAGATCCGATTTGGGGTGATAAATACCAATTCACAAGAATCGAACCTGATGGAGCTATTGAAGTAAATGCTGATTTTTTATTAAGAGATAAAAATGGTCAAGTTGAAATCCCTTTATGGTTGAAAATTGACGGAGAAGTGAGTGAAGTGAGTTTGGAATTGCAATTAAACGGAAAAATGATTGCAAAAAAGCAAGTCGAGTGGACAACACAAAATAATGGTGTATTTCATTTATGGGAATTGCAAACTGATGTAAACAATCATTTTGAAGAAGGGAATTATGATTTAGTGTTAAAGTGGAAAGATAAAAAGACAGACAAAGATGTAGAAGCAAGAGGGGTTCAAAAATTAGTGAAGTATGATCACATTCCTATCATGCCGTATTTTAAAGAGAGCAAGGTTAAGATTATAAACAATGATTTTAAGCATCAAGTTCGTTCGGTTGGGTACATTGACGGCGTTGGTGATATGGTGAGCGGTATTATGGAGCTTATTGGCTTAGACGTGACCATTATAGATCCTGTTCACGTGAAAAATGTAAGGGATTTAGAAAAGTATGAAACTATTGTGATTGGTATTAGGGCTTATAATAGAATTACTGCATTAAATGATATTGATCACATTCTAAAAGAGTATGTTTATAACGGAGGTCGTTTAATGGTTCAATATAATACGAACCATGAATTGATTAATGAAGATATAGGTTTCAAGTCTTTAACCCTTAGTCGAGATCGAGTGACTGAAGAGAATAGTGAGGTGAAGTTTATCAATCCAAGTCATATTGTACTAAATTATCCTCATCAAATCACACAAGATGATTTCAAAGGGTGGGTGCAAGAAAGAGGATTGTATTTTCCTTCAAAATGGGACAAGTCATATGAAGCCATTTTAGAGATGGGAGATACTGGTGAAAAAGCAAGTCAAGGTGCTTTATTAGTTTTACCTTATGGTAAAGGAGGATACATTTACACAGGTTTGTCTTTCTTTAGACAATTACCTGCAGGTCATAAAGGTGCTATGAAGTTGTTTTTAAACTTGTTGGAATTTGATGCAGGTGCTCAGCATGATTAGTTAAGTCATTATAAAAGAAACATTTTTCATATCGGTCAGTCTCAGATAATTGAGATTGGCCGTTTTTTGTTTTTTTATTAGAACATAAGTATTGTCCAGCTTTCTATAGAGGTTATCTAGCAATCCTTTTTATTTTATTTTCGCCTAATGGATTAAACAGATATCTAATAAGAAGAGGGAGCATTAAAAAACAATAAAGCGATTAGATAAGATCTAACCGCTTTATTCTAAATTTATATTGTGATAATCGCTTATTCAGCAACTACTTCAAATTCAAATTCTATAGTACTTTCTTTTCCGAAGTCAACTTCAGCTTTGTATGTACCTAATTCTTTTACTTCTTCAAGGATTACAATACGACGACGGTCGATTTCATATCCTTTTTGTTCTTTAATTGCTCTTGCAATCTGAATTGATGTAACAGAACCAAAGATTTTATCAGTAGATCCGATTTTAGCACCAATTTTAACTGGAGAAGCTTTAAGAACTTCAGCAACTTTTGCTACTTCAGCTAATAATAGCTCTTCACGTTTTTGCTTTACTTTTTCTTTTTCCGCTAAAATTTTGCGGTTAGACTTGTTTGCTTCAATTGCAAACTTCTGAGGAATTAAAAAATTCCTTGCGTATCCAGGACGTACACTTACTAACTCATGTGCCGCACCAAGATTATCAACGTCTTTTATTAATATAACTTCCATTGTTTTATTTTAAAAGGTCAGTAACATAAGGTAATAAGGCCATTTGACGTGCTTTTTTAACAGCATGTCCTAATTTTCTTTGATATTTCAAAGATGTACCTGTAATACGTCTAGGTAACATTTTACCTTGTTCGTTTAAAAATCTTTTTAAGAATTCAGGATCTTTATAATCAATATATTTGATACCCATTTTCTTGAAGCGACAATATTTCTTTTGACGCTTTTCCACACGCTGTGTAGATAAATACTTAATATCGGATGCTCTTGCCATGATAATTTAAATTAATTGATTAAGATTCAGTAGTTTCTTTTACACCACTTCTTCTGGAAAGGTTGTATTCAACTGCAAACTTATCTAGTGCAGTTGTCATGTGACGCATTACAGTTTCGTCGCGGTTAAGTTGAACCTCTATTGTTTTGTTAACAGTAGTAGGTGCTTTGTATTCGATTACTACATAAAAACCAGTGGTTTTCTTTTGAATCGGATAAGCTAAAGAGCGTAAACCCCATGGATTAACATGGACGATTTCTCCGCCACTTTCTTCAATTAAACTAGTGAATTTAGACTGAGCTCCTTTAAACTCCTCGTCTGTTAACACAGGCGTGAAGATAAGTATCATCTCGTAATCTTGAATTACAGTTGCCATAAATGATTGAAATTAAAAAATAATTAAATTTATAAAAGAGACTGCAACATTTGGACACTCCATGAGTGGTCGCTTTTATTTTAGGGAGCAAAGATAATATATAATAACTAAATAGACAAATACAAATTGATTTTATTCTATAGGAGTTACTTCTGCTAATAATGAAATGGTATATAAAGCACTATGATTGATTCCTTCCACCTTTTTACACACTGCTCGCGTGCGATTTATCTTCACTTTTTCAAAACGTAAACCATTACTTAAAATAAATTGATCGCCAATGTTCAGTGTTTTTAATAAAACTGCATCATCGTCTTCTTTTTCATCATAAGCTTTCAGTAAACCATATAAATGAAAATCTGTACATTGACTTGCTGTCAAGTTATTTCCTTTAGATTGAAGATATGTTGTGATATTTTCTGGAAAGGAACCATTATTTAAAAAAGGATGAAGTACTTCAGCAAATGTTTTTTGCCATTGTTTACCATGCGGTGAAATCCTAAAACCATGTCGTTGAAAAGCAATTAAATGTGCGTATTCATGCAGTAGGGTAATCAAAAATGCAAAAGAATTTAAATCACCATTAATACTAATTTCATCCTGACCTTTTTTGTTCTTTCGATAAGTGCCTAAAAGTGTTTTTCTGGGTTTCGAAACCTTTAAACGTACGGGATACTTTTGAAAAAGAAGGATTAACTCCTCCTGTGCATTTTCAGGAATGTATTTAAAAAGTGGTTGATAGAGTTGATGAAGATTGGACTTCATTTTTAATTAATTTGCAATGGGCTTTTTAGCCGCTTGAGTTAATAAAGCTGCTTCTATAATAGCATAAATAATATAAAAACCAAGTAAGATAAATACATTCATTTTCTCTAAATGTGCTCTATTTAGTAAAATGTACAAACCTATGACAACAATACAAGCAAAGAATTTTAACATCGTTCCTCCATATTTAGCTCTCACAAATGCTTGATTATCATCACTTGTAAGCCCTTTTATAATCATTCTATAACTTAATATAGAAATAGCTGCTAAGGCAAGATTACCTCCAATAAGTCCTTTCATATCTAAAAAAGGATAATTGTCTTTAGCGAAATAAATCACTGCAGAAACCACTACTATGGTTATTAAGTATATTAAAAAAGCTTTTTTATTCATGATTATCATTAGAATTATAAAATGCAAATATACTACCTTATCTACGAATAGATATTTATTATCAAAAATAGAACTGAAAAATAAAATTCCTCAACAAATTATCTTGTTGAGGAATTTTATAATTGAAACTAATTCAATGAAGTATTATTGCTTTTGAATAGTTCTGTTTACTTTTTTACCATTACTTAATTCAAAACTAATGAAATAAATACCTGTATCTAAATGTGTTAAATCTAAAGTATCAGCTTTTTCAGTTTGAATGATTACTTGACCTACTTGATTAACCAAAGTCAAATGATATACATCATCAGAGAAAAATAATTTAGAATTTGTAGGGTTAGGATAAACTTTTAGATTTTGATTTGCTAACTCGTTTAGATTTACTCCTTCGTCAATATACTTAAATGAAATCTCATCTAAACCGAAGTAAGTTGGTGTATTGATTCCATATTCAGACATATCATTACTCTCTAAGTCAAAAGTTAATCGATTAACCTCTTCAAAACTAGATAAATCAACCATTTCCCAATCTTCTACCACAAAGTTGAGATCATTTCTATAGTCTGCTAAGTTAAACACTACAGAATCCACTAATTCATCATTATGATATCCTCTAATGATGATATCAAAGTAGAAATCTTGTCCTGGATAAGTATCTAAAATATAATTGTAAGCAATTGCACCATTAGTAATATATAAATGATCTAATTGATAATTTTCCGGGATATTAGAAAAATCAGCTTCAATAGGAATTGTAGCACTTGGGTCAGGACCCATAAAGTCAGTATTGACAAATCCAACAGCATAATTATCTGTTTCGTTTGCACCTTGAAAAGGGTGTACTGCTAATGGAAGACTATAATCAATAAAAGTTTCATCTTTAACGTTAGACACTTCAAAACCTGAAAGATATCCGTATTCAATATTGGAATGAAGCGTAACTTTAATTTCTTCTTCCTGATCATAACTTATGAGGAGGGTATCTCCATCTGCAGGTGTTGCTGCATGGAACATTAATAAATTAGTATTAGGTTCTAATACTAAATCTTCAAAACTTAAAGTTCTCTCTTGTGCGTTCAAGAGGAAAGAAAATCCTAAAGCAAGACTTAAAAGGGGTAATTGTTTTTTGAGCATAACATTTGTTTTGTGCTCCGGGAGAATGTACATGCTTAGTTTCAACTTGTAAAAGAAGTTGAAGTGTTTGCATACGCTTTTGTCCCCGAAAGCGGATTACAATAAAATAATGAATTATTGGTAGGTCTTCTGACTTGAATCATTCTTTTCTCCTTCCCGGTATTAACCAGTGGTTTGATAAAAAGAATATCAATGATTCTTACAGCAGCGGGTACTGTTCCAGATTTACACTGGATTCCCTATTAAATCATTTCTGATACCAATGCCGGCAAAGATAGCAAAATTGATTTGAGGATAAAACTATTTTATTCAGTTGTCATATTTTTTAATTAGTATCCGATAAACATTTTAAAAGCGGGATTCCAAAAAGGATTTTCCGCTTTATTTATATCTTGGTTTTTATCACAAAACTTAAGAAATGAACAAAAATAAAATTTTTAGTGGACAACCTATTATCAAACAGATTTTAAACTTTCTTGACTCCAAAGATATTAATCGGACAGCAAAGAAGCATAACAGCGACAGATACACCAAGAAGTTCACGACCTATGATTATTTGGTCACGATGATGTTGGCCGTTATCAGTGGCTGTAACTCACTTCGCGAAGTCACGAACGTAATGCTGGCGTGCGAAGGTAAAATCAATCATTTGGGCTAAAGGACTTTCCAAAGCGGAGTACATTATCGGATGCTAACAAACGAAGGAATGCAAAAGTTTTTGCGAATATTTACAGGGGTCTCTATAAACGCTATCACCAGTTTTTATCGGACAGCAGAACTAAGGAACCCGCCATCAAGGGTCTTAAAATAGTTGATTCCTCAACAATATCGCTCTTCAGTGACATTTTAAGAGGTGTTGGTCGGAACCCACTTAACGGCAAATAGAAGGGTGGAATAAAGATGCACACGATGATCAACGCGATGGAAGATGTTCCCTGTCTGATAAAGTTTTCGGATGCTGCAACGCACGATCACATATTCTTTAAAGAACTTGATCTAAAAAAGAGTTCATATGTTGTTTTTGACAAAGGATATGTAGATTACGAACAATACCAACAATGGACATTGGATGGCATCTATTTTGTAACTAGGCAAAAGAGTAATGCACGTTATACAAACCTTGAAGAGTTCGATATACTGGAAAGCGTGGACGATAGTGTCCTAAAAGATGAAAAAATAACGCTTATCGATAAGGATGGCCAAGAATTCCACCTATGACGAATAGCTTTTTGGCATCTAGAGAATAGCAAAGTATATGAGTTTGTCACGAACAACTATGAATTAGAAGCCGACAGAATCACGGATATCTACAAAAAACGCTGGCAGAAAGAGAGCATGTTTAAACGTCTAAAACAAAACTTTCCTCTAAATACTTTCTGGGCGATAACCAAAATGCAATAGAAATACAGATTTTGGTCAGTTTGATTATTCAGCTTATTATGCTCATAATACATAGAAAGGTGCAGAGAAGTTGGGCATATTCTAATATTATGTCTGTAATAGGTTATCATCTGATGATTTATATAGACCTCTTTAAGCTTCTGAAAAATCCAGACTCTAAATGGGAAGAAATTACCATAAAAAACATTGGACAATTAAGACTTTTTGATCCTGTGGGGGGTAATGGCGCAAACTTAATGAAAAAATAGTACTTTAGTATTCTAAAACTTAATATACACGATATTAAACTCAATAGATCGTTAGCAATAAGTGCTAAGATACAAGAATGCAAAATGGGCAATATACTAGGAGGCTTGGAGAAAGAATTTCCTATTATGTCAATAGATGAGTTTGGAACTATAGATGGCAAAACTAGAAATCGTGTTACTCCACGTAATGCATTGTTAACCATGTTTTTGATTGCTATTCAAGAAGACAAGACACTATAAAACTCCGTTGATTTATATTATTTCATACATCAGCAAAATATGCAGCAAGCCAAAGATGAATTAAAAATCAAGCTTCAACAAAAGAATTTCTTAGATGAAAAATCATCTAAGAAAAGAGTAGGCAGGCCTAAAGGATATAAATCTTGTTTACCAAAAAGTTTAGATAATAATATCTTTTTAAATACTGCTGCTTACAATTAAGCACGTAGTCGTTTACCACTAAGTCTTACTGAAGAATTATTTAAAAAAACCGTCTAGAGAATGTACAAAATACATACTCCCATTTCCACGATTTTTGCGTTTTTATTGCGGACGGTACTTATCTACAACTACAAGATACTGAAAGTATAAGAAGTGATTTTGAAGTAAAAGGAAAGGCTTGCATACCCTCAAGGTTTGTTAGAAGTAATTATAGAACGAGGTACAGGACAAATCTATGATTTTAAGATAGCTAATTGACATGTCAGCGAAGTTACCCTTATTCCATAGTATGATTGATCAGCTTCCTACTAATTCCTTCCTTTTAGCTGATAACTTATATAATTGTTTTGAAATAATCGCAAAATGCAATCGTATAGGGGTTGAATTATTAATGACAGCAAAACGTAAAAGGAATTATGAGGTTATAAAAGCATTAGCTGAGGGTGATGAAATAGGTAGGATCAAAAGACCTGAAAACAACTCTAAATGGGTGAAAAAAAGAAGAAACTAAAGAATTAATAATTAGACGTATCGAATGCAAAAGTCCAGACGGTAAAGATTAAGTTCAAAAACTCCTGAGACGGCACTCAAGGAATTAACAGTAAGCTTAACAACATACAACTTAATAAGAAAAATTATTTACGCAAGCACTAAAAGCTTACCTTTTTCCCCCTCAGAAGACTTCATTCATAAATTCTATACGCTTAATAAGGATATTCTTGTTGACAAAACGGGTAGAGTATATAATAGATGGTCAACAGGTCGAAAAAAAACTAAAACAACCTCTTAAAAATCAACAATTACAAAGACCTAATAGGAAATATGCGAGACGAGCGAAACAAGGAGCATACAGAAAGTATAAATAAACAGCTAAGTTAGCGCCATTAGGAGGCTGTTTTGAAAACAGCAACACAATCAATTAAAATAAGGCATTGACAAAATTGTTTTTGCTATTTTAGGTTTTATTGGGCAACAATGAAATTTTTAAGAATGCATTATAAAGCTATTGGTCAATAAGGTTAAGTTCTAATGCAATTTTAACGAGGCCAGCAGTATTTTTTACTTTTAATTTTTGAAGTAATTGCAATCTGTATTTTTCTACGGTACGTAAACTCAGAAACAGCTGCTCAGCAATTTCTCGACTTGTATGTTCATTAACTATTAGTTTCAAAACTTCTTTCTCTCTCCTTGTTAATATAGGAGAAGTAGATGTTTTTTGCTTTTTCAGTTTAAGGAAATTGTTTAATAATTCTTCTTTCAACCCTTCATCAATATACTCCTCTCCTTTGTATACTGCATCAATAGCTTTTAAGAGTGTTTTTTGATCTGTATTTTTCAATACATAACCTTTACAACCATTTTGCATCATACTGCGCACATAAAAAGGTGTATCAAAACCTGTAAGAGCAATTATACGCACTTGTGGATATTTTTTTTGTATAATCCCAGCAATTTCATCACCGGTTTTCCCTGGCATTTGGATATCTAAAAGTAATATATCAGGCACATTTTTTTTCAAGTCTTCCAGCAAGTCCGTCCCATTCTTATACGCTCCGATAATCTCTATATATGCATATTGAGATAGCATGTTTTTTATTCCACTTATCACTAATGGATGATCATCTGTTATAGAAATCTTTATCGTCATTGTTTTTTATTGTTGTAGGTAAAATTCAATATCAATAGTAGTTCCTATATCTTGTTCTTGTTGAGCCTCTAAGTTACCGTTTAATTCTTCTATTCTTTTATTCAACAAATTCCATTCAGTAGACTTTTCTTGAACTTCGATATCGTCTCTTCCATTTGTTTCAATAGTAACATATAAAAATTCTCCATTCCAGTTAAATTGAATATTAATTTCAGATCCAGAAGAATTGTGTAAAATTTGCATTACCACATCCTGTAAAAAAATAAAGATATTTTTCTCCAGTTCGGTATCTATTTCAGCTGTATTACCATAAGAATGAAAAATAATATTTACATTACTTATTTGTGATGTATTTTTACAAAATATTTGGAAAGCTTCTTCTATTCCTCCTTTTAATAAAATATCTGGCATTAGCGAGTGAGCGATAGTCCGTATATTTTTTGCAGTCACATCTAAGAGATTGATTGCTTGTTTAATATTGACTGAGGCTTCGATATGTTCTTCTTTTGAAGATAAAATACTAATATTCATTTTTGCGACAGACAATAAACTCCCGATTCCGTCATGTAATTCCCTTGAGATCCGTTTACGTTCTATTTCTTTGCCTTCCAATGCAGCTTTCAATTCATATAAACGATGCTCTTGTCCTTTTAAGCGTAACTGTTCTTTTAGCAGTAAGTTTTTATTTTTATAAAATTTATATGTACCAAAGATAAAAATAAAAACGGCAATGCTAATGACGGTCAAAATTATTATAGTTCTATTTTTTCTAGCGATTTGTTGTGCATTCTCTAATAAGGTCAATCTTTGGGCTACCTTTATACGCTTTTGTCTTATGTTCAAAAATTTGTTTTCTAAAATTCCAACTGCTTTAATTTTTTCATCAGTAACTATACTATCTTTTAACGACGCATGCATGGTGAGATATTTATATGCCATATCGTAATTTTTCATTTGATAATAAAGTTTTGCAAGATTTTCGTAAGGTAATAGATAATATTGTCTTGCATTAAGGTTTCTTGCAGTTGCAATAACTTCTAACCATACCAGTTTCGCTTTTTGTAAATCGCCTAACATACTAAGATATGAAGCCATGCTGTTTTTGACACTAAGTCTGTGGAAGTTGTCTATTCGAATCGTTTCATCATTCATTATTTCGAACATATAGTGCAAATATTCTTTTGCTTTGTTGATATTTCCTCTAAAAATATTAACTCGAGTTATATTTCCAGCGGCCATTAAAGAGCCTGGTAGATCATTGAAATCTTTACTAATCTCAAAAGATAATTCGTAAAGCCTCAACGCTTCTGCCGTGTCTGTCAATATCAGGTAATTTCCTTTTTTATTATAGATGTTAATTAATTGTGAGGAGTCGTTTTGTTTGATTGCCATTGCTTCTGCTTTCTGAATATACTCAAAGCCTTTCTCTAAGTCGCCCAATAGGCTCCACAGGACAGAAACGTTAGCATAAATATAAGCGCTTTTAAAAGAAGTATTTTTAGATTGTTCAAGTAAATCAATGGCTATGTAATAATTGTCGGCTGCTTCTTCATATAAGCTTTGTACTGCTAATCCGTTGGCAATGCCGGTATATGCTCTTATTTTATGATGCGGAGTGCTTTTTATATTTTCAATTATTAAATTGTGTATACTATCGCTCTTGTTAAAATTGCCTTGCCAGTAATAAATCTTTCCTAAATCAAGCAAAGACTCACATTCCCCTTCTGAATATCCAATATCCATACTTTCTTGTAGAGTGATAGTAAACAACGATAATGCGCTATCTTTATCATAATCCAAGATAGCTGTTGCATATTGCCTAAGCGCATCAATCCTTTTAGTTCCTGATGCTGCCTTTACGATATGTGGCATGTGTTTTATAGAGATAGAATCTATAATGTCATTGCCCATGCCTTTGAAAGAAGCGAACATCAAAAGGATAGTCAAATATATTATAAAAGTTTGCTTCACGATATCACAATATTTACAAAGTTTTAGATAATTACCAGTATGCTTTCTTAATTTGCAATCGAAAAGTTACGCAAGTTGGAAATAGTAAGCAAGATAAAATTTATCCCAATCCTATTTACAAATGTAAGCACAACAATTAGTATCGTACTGGCGTAGTTCTACTCTATTTTTAAAGATGCGTATGATACGGTATTGGTACTTAAATATCATGAACTATCTTTGTTTGTAAATAAATTTGATTGTATCTGTCCCTAATTTTTGGAAGTATAGTCATTGATTTTTTCTAACATAATTAATTATTTTTATGAAAACAAACATTGCTTTTTTAAGATGTAAGATGGTCTTTTTATTCTTTTTATTCTTTTCAACATCTTCAACGAATCTGCTGTTTGCTCAACCAGCAACTTTGCCATGGACAGAAAATTTTTCATCTTCAACAAATGATTGGACTCTTTTAAAATGGTCTGCTTCTAGTAATAATCCTAATAATTGGCATATTGGAAATGCTGCGGGCAATTCTGCGCCAGGTTTATATATTTCAAATGATGGAGGCGTGAGCAATACATACTCTTATCTTGGTGGACAGCCTTCCAATCTTTGGGCTGTCAGGGAAATTACTTTTCCTAATACTACTAGCGACTTTATTCTGAATTTTGACTGGAGATGTTTGGGTTATGACGTTCCATTCGGTGCAGTAAAAGCAGCATATTTCAGGGTATGGCTTGTACCAGCTTCTTTTACACCAACATATAGCCAAATTACTTCCGCAAGTGGAGGTGTCCAATTTGGTGGAAATTTTCATGGTAATGAAAGTAATTGGCTAACGGAAACATTTGCAATCCCTAGCTCTTTTGCAGGAGGAACTTATAAATTAATTTTTGAATGGTATAATAACACGACAAACAATCCAACACCAAATAATCCACCTGCAGGTATTGACAATATAAGTATATCATTGGCAACTCCTCCCCCTCCTACAGTTTCTGCAATCGATGTGTACACTGTGGGAAATATCCCAGCTGACATCACAACAAATGCAGGAGCACTTCAATTGGCTGCGGAAATTTTACCGGCAAATGTAAATCAGGCAGTGACTTGGAGCCTTGTCCCAGTTACGGGTACAGCCACCATCTCTACAAGCGGCTTGGTTACTGCACAAACTAATGGTACTGTTTGGGGAAAAGCAACTTCCGTACAAGATCCATCATTTTCAGATTCAATATTAATCACTATCTCAAACCAAATAGTTCCAATCCTCAGTCTCGAGGTGACAACATATGGTAATGTGCCTGCGACAATTAACACTAATGGAGGGACAAGGCAAATGACAACTACAATATTGCCTAATACAGCTAATCAAAATGTGCTATGGAGTATCATTCCCGAGACAGGTTTCGCAACAATTTCTTCCGCTGGATTAGTAACAGCTCAAACTAATGGTACTGTTTGGGCGAAAGCAGTGTCTGTTCAAGATGCTAGCAAATTAGACTCTTTGCTGATTACAATCTCTAATCAAACTACACCACCAGAACCAATTACCTCCGTGGAAGTAACTACCCAAGGGGATATTCCAGCAACGATTACGACAAATAATGGGACAGTTCAATTGATGGCAACTATCTTGCCGTCAACTGCAAATCAAGATGTTTATTGGAGCATTACTCCAGGCTCTGGAGCTGCGGATATTACGTCAACAGGATTGGTTTCTGCACAGGAAGATGGAACGGTTTGGGCTAAGGCAATATCAGTACAGGACGCCAACCAATTAGATTCTTTGCAGATTTTGATAACTAATCAAGATGGTATTGGCATTAAAGATATTACTTTTAAAAATAGTGTCAATGTGTTTCCAGTTCCATTTTCAGATGTGTTAAATGTAAGTTTTAGTAATAATGGGTATAAGGGTGCGAAAATAATTGTTCACAATGTATCAGGTGAATTGGTTTATAATAACTTAATTTTAAATCAAGAAAGTCGACATGATCTGTATAATTTAGCTTCTGGTAATTATTTCGTTACCATAATTAGTCCAAATGGTCAAAAAGTTTCTTTTGAAGTAATTAAGGCTTAATGATTGATATTCTTTCGGTGAACAAAACAAGTGAGCAAATGGAGTAAGTCCAGCTCACTTTTTTTATGTATTATATTTGATAATGGATCGTTTCAATAGGTTTTTCAACTAAAAGGTTTTAAAAAATAAAAACTCATATTTCTTGAAAATATTATAATCATTTTAAACAGCTAATTACTAAATGTACGAGCTGGGTTAACCCACATTATTCAAAGGGAAAGTTTAATTCATTAGGATTTAATTCGAACTTCATCTTTTTCAGCAAGCCCTATAATAGAGTTAGGAAAAGAGCTGCCTTTAATTGATGAACGATATAAACAAAATCAAAACCTTATTTAAGGTTGTCAATCACAAATGTGGATACATGCTGAATTGTTAAAACGGAAAGTAATGTTCATCTCAGATAGTGATGTGATAATTAAACAGGGATTGGTTTATGATTTGGAAGTAAAAAAATCCGGAGAAGTGAAAATCTTAATGACTTTGACCGCACCGAATTACCCAGTAGCTGGAGATATCGTTCTAGAAGTGAAAGAGAAAGCAGAATCAGTTGAAGGAGCTAAAGATGTTGATGTTCAATTGACTTTTGATCCGCCTTGGACTAAAGATATGATGAGCGATGAAACAAGATCAGAATTGGGATTTATGTAGTATGAGTCAGAAATAATTGCGTCCAATTCAAAAAGTAAAGAAAAAATGGACGGAAAGTAAGTATTATTTGATCGAAATCAGCCTAAAAGGTAAAAATATTTATTGAGTTTTGATGAAGATTTCGAAATGCAAAAATGAAAGGGTGTAGGTTGTTGTTTTGCCACGATCCTATTAAAGCAAAGCTGTTCAAATAATGCATTTAAGTCGAATGTTTCGTGGCTAATGAAACAAGTGTTATATTAATAGTTTCAATTATGAATTATACGATTGATAAGGTATCTTAATATAGATATATGTTCCTTTTTTATTGTCAATTTTTATGTTCCCATTGATATTATTGATATAAGAATAAATACTTGATAATCCAAATCCTTTTTGAATCTCACTTAGGTTAATTCCAATGCCGTTATCGCTCACAACTAGCTCACAATATTCTGGTTCAAATTTAATAGATAAATACGCTTCAGTAGCTTTGGCATGTTTAATAATATTCTGCACTATTTCTTGAATGATTCTGAAAATTGTTAATTGATTAGGTGCATAGGAGGCGTTCCCGTAAAATTCGTAAACAATTTGATGCTTTTCATGAATATGTTTTATAAACTTTTCAAGTTCATCTTTTATATCAAATGTAGTAGGGCTGAGATGCAATACTGATTGTTGTAATTGTGCTTTTGCTGATGTAATAATTGTCAACACTTCAGCAAAGTTTTCATCTGTTTGTAAATTGGGATTTTTCTTTTTTGCCTCTTCAAATTTCTTGCTTACTTCTGTTATTTGTGAAGCAATTCCTTTGTGTAAATACCTGGCAATTTGGATGCGTTCTTTTTTTTCACCTTTCATTCGGGATTCAATGATTTTTATTTTTTGATTGTGGTCGGCAAGGTCTAAATGTTGTTTAGCAATCAATAATTTTTTCTTATTGTTACGATACCAAATACTAATTACAATACTTGAAACTGTAATGAAGAAAATGATTCCGGTTATTAAAAAATTTTTGTTTCTAATAGATTTTTTGTATTCTATAGACAAGATTTTCTCTTCAATTTCTTCGTGATTACCTTTTTGTTTAAAGTAAATTGACTTTAACGAATCAATTTCTTTTGTTTTTTCCGCATTAAAAATGCTGTCTTTTATTGTTCTATATGTTTGAAATGAGTAATAGGCTTCTTTTTTGTTTCCCAATTTTTCATGTGATTTTGCTTTCAAGTAATACAAATCTGCATGAATTGCAGTAAAATCTCTTTGTTGTATGGTATCTAGGTATCCATCTAACAAGTACAATAATTTTCCATATTCTTGTTGATTAAGTAAAAGGAGACTGTGGTTGGCAATGCTATCTAAATCTACTTTGCTTTGTACTTGTTGTGAATATGAAGGTTGAAATGTACATACTATCCAGATACTGCTAAGAATTAAGATAAGGTATTTCCTACAAGAAGACTGGAATTCAAATTTTTTCATTAGTGTCCGATAAACATTTTAAAACCAAGATATGAATAAAAGTAAAAATTTTAGTGGACAACCTATTATCAAACAGGTTTTAAACTTTCCCCTTGTCGGTAGTATCCCTAAGAGTGTGTAATTTCTATCTTGATTTCTTACAAAGTTAAACATTATTTTCTTTTTTAGTTCCTAAGAATAAAGGGCTGCGGAGC